>JAAUXT010032063.1_pt1 | contig 48723 bp, 51 predicted proteins | sample 7278171 | NCBI WGS metagenome assembly JAAUXT01 (sample SAMN14350112, study PRJNA611818) | marine sediment metagenome | isolation source: surface marine sediment (1.8m) | place: French Polynesia: Moorea | collected 2018-08
ACCATCGCCCCTTTTATAATTTGTGATGCTTTGACGCTCAGCATCAGAACTTGGACAGAAGTACGCCACTAAAAATTATCCTAGTCAAGGCACCCCAATTTGCAGGTTATGCACGGCCCCAGCAGAAAACCTTCGCAGGCCCGTCAGAATGTGCAAGGCAATCAAACCATTACGTATTTGCAGCGCCTGCTGTGTTTACTCAGGGGAAAAGCAATAATCAATCCACATTCATCATAATGGGAAAAAAGTATTCCATGACTATTTAACTGTCATGTCAACAACATATGTGTCGCTGTTTTTTGTTGACTCGACATTCCTCACAAATGTGGATTGATTCATCCCTCACTTCAGGAGTCGGTGTCAGGTGGATGTTTTTGAGGTGTTGCGACAAATCTTGGTTTTGTTTGCACAAAATCAACGCATTTCTCTCAGATTCCAATCTTTACCCTGATGACAATGAGGCAAGACATTTCCAAGAAACTCAGATGCTGCGTAGATGAAATGAGCTTCGGAGCAGGAGCGCATTCGTTTGTTCGTTGCATTCATTGTCTTGTGAAAGGGTATACGATACTCGTTCTTGTATGTCTGTGGCACACAAACACTGCAATGTTTTGTTTCGACTTCGGCGACGTGACGAACATTGTGAGCCCACGTGACAGTGATACCAGGTGTGGGCAAGGATCAAGGTGGGCGTGGTGGTTGGCCTCAAGTGGACCAGTTCTCAGGCGTGAGCCAGTGACTGGCCAGTGGTTGGACAGCACTGAAGTTGCAGAACCAAATCCCACGAACGCACGAACCCCAGCACACCAATCCTATTTCTGGTGGTTACCCTGTGCAACTAACTGTATTGAAGGATTTCCACATGCCTGAAATTTCAGTGGTCACTCCTTATTTTCCATGAGACGTCTGTTGCATAATCATATCCCTCTGCGTCGAATAGGTGCGTGTTGTCTCGTGTGGGGTCAGGTGTCTCCAACAGGTGAGGTACAGGCAAGGGCCAGTCCACCCAAATTTGTTTGGTTCCGCATTGCGGCTACACTTCTGTCTTGTCAGTGCTGTTCCTTCAGTTGCCCATTTTGCCAACAGTCCAGATTTCTTTGCAAATTCCCATGGCAGACAAGAAGAGGAAAGAATCAAAAGATGTTTTTGGACTCAAACTTGTTAAAATGGCCAGGGTAACAAAATATCTGGACTGCTGGCAAAATGGGCAACTGAAGGAGCAGCACTGACAAGACAGAAGTGTAGCCGCAATGCGGAACCAAACTGCACGGAAAAATGAGTGTTCCTGTCAATTCTTTTGTGGAATTTTACGCAAGTGGAGTTGGGCTCGTCCACTTCACAGTCGTTTGCTGACAGGGTCGCCTCTCGAGGACGACACCTCGTGGTCGTGAACTTGTCGCTTCTGCATCGGGTGCACATTCCATGGGATCACAATCTGCGCTCGATCGATACAAATAAAACATTCACACTCGAATACTCATTACATAAATTACTCTCTTTTCACTTTCTGATCAATACAACTTTGTGTATTGCGCTACTGATGGATGGTAACTATTTTACCTCCGATTAGCTGTGTATCTAACGCGTTAAATCTACAAATCGATTGTGCTGGTGGGCAAAACGTGAACCTTTTCCATTTTCCATGGCCTGACGTGACGTCAGTTCCACAGCAGCATTGGAAATGGACGCGTGTGGTCAGGTGTTGTTCTGGTTGCCTGATGGGTGTGTGTTCAGTGGGTGTTGGATGGATGAAAAAACGGGATGTGAGTGATGAGTGCGTCAGACAATGAGCCGTCTCGTGTGCGTACTTCTGAAAATACACGAGACACACAGATCCATTTCCCCGTTTCGGTACTTGCAAAATTGACACCCAAATATGTCTCCAAAGTGACACAGAGAGTGGCACACAAGCGAGCAGATCGGATGCAGTGATGCAACGAATCAGACAGTGCTTCTGCAGTGTCATCACAGAAACAAAAGATTACTTTCTTCGTGTGAAAATCACCACTGGTGACCGCCAGACCTGCATTTGTCTTGTGAAGAAGGCTGAAATAATCGCTGATGGTTTTTCCTGTTGCTCACGACCCCAGTTCAGTTTCGAATGTGGTGCCACAGTCAGTGTTTATGGTATGGTCGCGTATTCTTGTGACCCAAACTGGGCAAGTTTATTGAGGGGGCACCCCCCCCTCCTCGGGTAAACGAGCCAACTGGCCAAGTTGGTTTCAAACTGAGCAAGTTTGCATTTGCTGTGATGTCGTGATTTGAAAACAGTGTTCGCATTTTCTGCACTTTCGATTGATTTTATACTTTCGTTTGGAAAGAAAGCGTTGCTTCTGCTGTTTTACCGTTGGTGTCGGTGTCTTTGGACGGAGTCTTGTGTCAAACTTGTGAAGCAATGCGCGAGAACCGCGGCCAAAACTGGTTTGTGGGTGCAAAACATTTAGTCGACTGTTGCTGGGAGATATTGAGAATGATCAATGCAATCCTTTGTGTAGACAAGTGTTTTTTTCTGTCGTAGTGATGCTTCATACCTTCTTTTGAGTACTCTCTGGCAATATGATGCCAATTACCCAGTTATCGTTGAGACTTTCTGCCAAATTGGAGTGCAATTGTACACGCCCGATTTTGCGAATCATTGAAAGATTTTGCTTTGCCCCGCCAGTGCAAAATCTGCAACACCAGGGGGGGAAAGCCAGCCGTGGAAAAGGATCGACTTTGTGGATACCTATTTTTGCACTCGACGGAGCCGCAGTGCGTTGTTCTGACGCTTTCTCGTCTGAATTCAATGTCACTAGATCCAGTACCCACCCCCACCCCCACCCCAATATCACATTTTCAAATGTCATGTGACCCCACAATCTGCTCCGTGAAGTGACAACCAAATGTCAAAATTGTTGAATTTCACCAGTTTTGAATTCTGGGCTTCTGCTGCGACGGTTTGTCAAAATGCAGGAGTTCGCAGAATGAAAGCTGCCGAAACAAGGGTTGCTATTTCCGAAATTTGCGAAACTGCCTTTGTTGCTCTGGGCTTTCAGTGCTTGTGACTTTCAGTCAGCGTCTCTTCGACAAATGTCACGTGGGAATCTGTACATCAACACAGACATGCAGCGCTAAACTCCGACTTTGTAGGTGTTCTTCGTCACTTAAAAGGGGAGTTTCGGGTGGTGTCTCTGTTCCCTTCTGAATGCTTCTGTTGGAGGAAGTCAAAGGAAGACTGACACGAAGAAGTCTCACAACAAACCTTTGAGGCCTTTGTTGTCGACTTGTTGACGCAGGTTGAAACTTATGCTTTACGATCTCTGTGTTGACGTGCGTAATTTAATTGAAGCGAGTTTTCTTTGGGAATAGACTTGCTTTGGCTACTGATTCTGACTCGAAATACAAAACTGGGCGAAGCTGCACTGTTGCTGGGTCGTTCTTGCGATGACATGTCAACCAGGCACTTCAGGTCAATGTCGGCCACAAAGGGTGTACGATTTTGGTGCGAGTCCACGCGAAAGCGCACAAAAACAACACCGCACTGGTTCTGGATGGAAAGGTCACAACAAAAGACGAAGACTCATCTCAAACTTGAGCATCAAAATCACTGTCCTATTGGACAAGTGTCACTTTGCGTGCCTGAAATTTCACATTGAAAGATTCAATCGATCAAATATTGCAATCCGTGAGGTGGCACGATTCGTTGGTTCACACAGCATGCTGTCCACTAAGGATATTTTTCGTTTGCTTTCCATTACCTGCTTCAGTCACTGTTGCATGCAAACATGCTTCCTTGGAATCGAATCCATTTTTCAATTCAGAAGAGAGTTTGCATGTTGGAATCCCTTGCACTGCGCCCACCACCGCAATCTGCGATGCCAGTTCGGCACAAATCCTTTTGGCAAGTCCAAAAGATTAATTTGGCCAAATAGAGGGACCAATATGCCAGGTGTCGAGGTCATAACCGGAAACAGTCACGTCCACAGCATAAAACCAACATGACCTCCAATAAATTTTACCAATATACTCACACTCTTCGCTTATTGCCATTTAGTTTGTGGCAGTCTCGGTGAAAACTCATCTTAAGGATCCATTAGCTTAATAAATCCTCCCCCTTGGCCATTACTTGGTCGGCAGCATCCACTGTTGTTGACCAGGCTTGCTGCCAACTAATGGGCCGCAACTTGAAAATTTTCTCCAAAGGTTGGTTGAAATCTGGTTCTGAAATCCCCCTTGGGACTGCAGGCACAGTACATTAGAGGCAGAGAAAGAGGGGAGAGGGCCGTAAAGTTGAGCTGAGTCCAGTTTCTCGATTGTGTAACATAGTGGCTGCCAGCGAAAATCCTTGATCCACCGATTGCCATGTTTCCGAAGTTGTCGTTCGTGGTCGTGGCATTCAGCCATTCAGCGAAGCAATACCATCTAAATATGAAGGTTAATTTTAAACATTACTATGCGTTGACACGGAGGAGGATAATACTTTATTGCGTGTGTTCCTGCAATATTTATGATGTCTTGGAGTGGAGATTATTTCCAATAGAGAAGCCTTCCGGTCCGTGTATGATTATTTGATCGATACTAACGACGCGAACTCCGCTTTCACTCTTCGGAAGTTTCAGGTGACAGGTGCTGGAGAAGCCTCGACGCTCGCTCTGTCCTGTGTCTTGTCGCGTCGCCCCTGAGGTCATTTACCGCGGGGAGCACAAGTTACGTGGGGTTCCAGAATTAGTCGAAGAGTCGCATCTCATCGTGAGGTTGATTTGAACAGCAGACATCTTCAGGTGGAGGCCAATTCTTCATCAGGCAATGGTGACATTCTCAGGTTGGGTCCAGGGATATGGGCCTATTTGCAGTGCTCGGATGGGCAATTGGGAGACGTTGGAAAGGGATGTGAATCGGGATAACATTGGTGAATATAACATAGGACTTTTCAGACTTGCCAGTGTTGGACCACAGGATCACCTTTGGGAGTTGCTGGGCTTGGGGTTCACTCTGCTGTTCAGACATTTCTACTCGGACGGGGATTCGCATTGTCTATTTTGTGACTCATTCCTCCTCAAAGTCAGTCACAGACGAGATTGCTTGTGTTGGGAAGTCGTGAACTCTCCTGTGGTGTTTGTTTTCTACGCCCGTCACGAAGGACTTGCCAAGACCTGTTGGATCGATTGTACGAAGAACTCTCTGGGATAGATATCGCTTTTAAAGCAAGTTTAGATGCAATTGGACAGCATTTACGACTTCAAGTTGACTGACAGAAAGAGAGTGATGAGTGGTATAAGCCTTTCTAAGCGCACAACATCAAAGAACATGCAGCTTGTGGTGTTGTAGTGCTGCCTCGAACCAAGCACATTAAAAACACAGGAAGACAGGCAGACGCTGGAAACATGTTTTTGCTGCAGAAAACATGTGTGGGCTAATGTTGGTGGGAACCTTGGGCATGTGCCGTTGGCTTTTAGCTCCTAATGAAGACAGATGTTCTCTACCAAAATCTGACCTAGTTTGTTGAATGCATCGTCAGATCTCCACTCAAGGCAGACTTCCTTCAGGTGACATTCTGATCTCAGTCTGCGGCACGTCACTTCCCCGGTTACACTCAGCCTTTGCTCCCGTGTGGAGCGTGTTGCTTCATTCGAAGTTTGTTAATTCTGGCGCAGGAAGGAATTGCCATCAAGAGCAGAGGAAGTCGTGGCCAACTGTGTGATCCCTGCAACTTCTTGTGATGGAGCAATTGCGAACGCCTCCAACCTGGATCCTGTTTCGACAGTCGTGAAACACTTTTCATGCCAACCCCAACGGTCGCGGTAGTAATTTTGTACGAGTGAAAGATACTTTTTCTTTCAACACAGTTGTCACATATTTTGTCAAAACGAACCGTGTTTGGCGAAGCAAAAACATTTCACACGAGTTGTGCAGCCTGAAGAGCTTTGAGTAAGTTCCGTTCCAACGTTTGTCTTCTTCTGAGAACAGATCCATCAAGGTTCTTTCCCCCCGCAGGCAAAAATCTATGGTGAGACAATTCTTTGAGAAGAATAGCAAGTTGCACTTTCATGTCATTCACCTGTAATTACATTGACGTCTGCAGAATTGCGGATGCATCAAGACTGTTGCCTCTCGAGGAAACAGGATTACCTTGTGGAGTTCGCGTGTCTCTTCTTGACGTTTCGTGAAGTTTGCTTCACTCTGTGTTTAACACAAAATGACTTGTCATGAGCGGTGAAACTACAGGTCGACACAAATGCCTGCGCACGTATGGAAAACTTCCGCACCTGCTTTGTTGCTTCATGGAAATGGAAAATTGATTTGAATGCAATATAGATATAAATCATAAAGAGCTGTAAATAAGGATGGATCGCCATTGTAGCGTTGCCTTCGGAATGAGATACATCATGAGACATTGGTATGCAATGTCATGTGTAAGTGTAATGCTTTGTTAAATGTGAATGCAATATTCATCGTTTTATGGGAGCAGAAATTATCTTTTGTTTGGAAACAGGTCTTGCTTTTCTAATCGGCAATGATCAGACACTGTGAGTGTTCGTGCTCAAACCAGTTTCCACAACATTCTGTTCAACATTCATGAAAGTGTTTGCGAAGGTCCTTCGAGACGCGTGCTCGGTCGGGCTTGGACTCCTTCGTTGTGACAAGTTCAAGTCGGCTGCCATCAGAGTTGACAGGCAAATTGAGGGACAAGCACGCATCTCGCAGTGTGAGAGTCTGGCTGAGCTTTATCCTGTTCATGAGACTTTGAAGGTTTGTTCCAAGGGAGTCCATGATGTATTTCTTGTGTCATGTTTCTGAAAGCCAAGAAGAATTAGGTCAAGTAACTCAAGTTTGTTCTCTGCGAAGAATGGACCAAAGTGTGGTGTTTGCATGGGAGCTGACATGCTGCTGTCCCTTTGGACCCGCAACACCTCTGTGGTCGTTTCTGGCAGGAACATGGCGCCAGTCCTGGACATCCAGGTCATAAAGCAGTGCCGGCCAGGGAAGGTCAGCTGCACTACACAAAAACCTACATGACCCTGCGCAGATCAATGCCAACATAAATTTCTCCCCTTCATCTATATTCATCAGGTGTTCAAGAGGGTTGTAAATTCTCCCTCCGGTCCCTTTTAGAAATCCATCTTAATCCTCTCGCCGGGTCCTGTACTTTAGTTGTCCTGTAAAGGAATGAACGAGATTTTGAAATTCTGCAAGGACATGGTGTGGGATGCCAATTAGATTAATGATATATTGTGCTGGTGTAGTTGGTGGATTTGGCCTGTAGTTACAAGGCGGATTGGGTGAGGCGTACACCTCGAGTCCGGCCCCCGGATCAACCCCGTCTCACATGTGATGAGATTAAAGCTGACTCGCTGCATTCTCAATTAGGACCCAGAAACAAACGGGTCCGGCGACTGCGCCGGATTGCTATGCAGAGGTGGCGAAGGGCATATTGTTCCTTCCGCTTTGTGCAATCAGAGCAAATTGAAGCCAAGCAAGAGGTTTCGTTGGAAAGCATCAAGCGAAGTGTGTAGTCGCCTTGGTGCTCCCGACGCAAGTCCTTGCACTTGAATGGCAGAAGGTTCTGCCGCCCAAGAAACAACCAGAACCGTTACGTTCTTGCGTTTTGCCATTCGAATGCACAGAGTCAACAACCAATAAGGTGTGCGCACCTTCAGTCAGCTTCTCAGTTTGTCAGCTAACTGCTGGTGACTAAATTCCAGAATGACTGGTGGCAATTCCGAACGGTAAGTGGAGTGAGTCTGGGACGAGTGATCACAAAGGGAGTTTCTGTGTGTGTCGGGGCATTGTGCGGCACGCTGCTGGGGGATGGAGCCCGCGCCGCCGTGGGAGCCTCCGTCCTCGGCTCCGACACGGCGTAATTAAGCGGGCGCAGTGGGCGGCAAGAACACGGGCTTTCTTTACGCTGAATGTGACTAATACGGATTGAACTTTGAACGTGTAGTGTTTACCGGGGCTGCGCAGGCCTCGGTAATGAGAATAGATTACATTTACCTGCAGTGTTTGTCAAGGTTAGCAGCCAGCCAATAAAGTAGGAACACCGTTAGATGTGAGCTTGAGTTACAATGCACCTCACTTTCTTCCTTTGTTTCCATCTCGCGTTCTGCCACATGGCCGACGGATCGGAGATGTTGTGATGTCTGGGTAATCAATGCACAAACGCAGTCGCTGGGCGGGGTGGCGTGTTCCTGGTCCGTGCGTGTGTTCCGCATCTGGCGCTGCGCTTGACGATCAAGCGTCGTGGGATCTTCGTTTGGGGAGCAACAAAACTACAGCGATGCGAGTCGATTGGAAGACATTTCGAATTCGTCCCATTGGCCTCAAATATCATGATTTACCTGACAAGCCCTGCCCAGTCCGTCCCAGGCCTTTCCCCCTTATCGTTGATGCGTAAGTTTTTGGATGGCACCGAAAGAAAATTGAAAAGCCGGGCTCGGAAATGATTGGCATCCGAGATGAACAGTGATGAGGCTTGGCCGTAATGGTGTGCAGTGAGCGTGAGCCACTTCTGGTGCCCAAGACGCTGCAGCAGCGCGAGCGTGAGGAGGGTTCGTGCTTCCCTCGAGACGCCGCGCTGACCGCGATTCGGCGGCGTCGAGACACGGTGGGCATCTTGAGACGGCAGCACCTGCAGGCGACAAATGACCTTTCCTTAACTCACTTACAGTCACCTTCCTACATAGGAATCCTGCAATTAAATGCCACTTTAATTCAATTAAAAATATTCTTGTGGCTAATTGGGGACGTGTGGAGGGCTACTTGTGAAAGCTGAAGGCCTCCCGAGAATTTTAATTCTGCAATAAGAAGTGGAGAAGTGTTTCTCGGGGAAATTGGGAGAATTTCTCGCTGTGGATTGATTCAATGACACTCAAACTCTATTGTTGTGTTGTTCTTTTCAACACTTGAAGTGAAATCCATTTAAATTTTCCATTACAATCCAGAGTACGGAATATTTGTGTTTTTCTGGGAGGAAATTTTCTCACGCGATTAAACCACACTGCCTCAAGTACATGTAATTCGCATTTTGCGTTCAATATTGAAGCAAACTTCACACCTTTCATTGCCAAATTTCACAGAACAAGAGCCATTCTCCTTTGACGGATCCAGGATCATGGCGGAGAATGTGAGCTCTGTTTCGGCCAACACCTTATTTTTGGAGGCTCACATTTACGGGAGCAAAAAATCTGGGGAGGAGTTCAACTTTGCCAGGGGATATCACTTTTGGACACCGCCCTCTGAGTTGGCTGAAGGGCTCTCAGATTCACATCTTCCAAAATAGGCATCTGGAGTCTTGATCATGAACATTTGGCCGAGCCAATCATTTCCTAGCCCGGCTTTCATTCCAAAAATTCGCGTGCAAGTTGCTCTGAGTTTCGTCTGCAAGTTTTCAGAAAACGGTGCTTCAAAGGTAACATCTGTCTTGCACAATTCAACTTGCATTCTCTCAATTTTCTGACAAGTGTTTTTGCGTGACGGCAGATACCCGAATTGTGAGATTGTTGCGGTCTGGATAGAAGTGTGTGTTTCGGTGGTCATCATAGCAGATGGTATCCCCCAAAAAAGGAAAAGTATCGTGCAGGTTTTGTGTTTTGTTGGCTCTATCGCTGTCTGAGCAAAATGGAGCTGCTGGTTTGAAGGGAAAATAATTGAATGTGGAAACGTGCACTTCCAAAGCCGCAATTCTCAGAGCTACGATCGTGCGTGACCTTTTCTGCAGAGACGGAAAGAGAACGAAAAGAACCTCAAAATGCTCCTTTGCACGAGCTTGCAACGAAACAAGCGTGCGCAAGAATTACACGTTCACTTAAATATTTTAAGCTGCAGGAAGAACATCAAGCCACTTCGAAGCCATTTTATTTTTCATGAGAGATCAAGTTTCATGTTCTGTTTGACCCTCGAGATCCATAACCTGTGCCAAAACCAATGCAACATCATCATTAGTTCTTTTCCTGTCTCTGGTGTGGAAGTCATTTCACTTTTTGTCTTTCACGTTGCGGGAAATCGATGCAAATTTATCTCGGCACATAATCTGCTGATGAATTGGCACTCGGAGAAAAACGACAAATCATGCGTTGTTGGCAGAGAAAGAAAGATCATTTTCAGAAAATTCAATTTGACAAACGAAGTTAAATTCAGCGATTGAGGTGGAGTCTGTCTGCGCTGCTGAAGCGGGCATCAGGGTTTGAGGCACAGGGAAACAACCCTCTTTCCAAATTTGAACAAAGATTTGTCCACGTCTTTGGGTAAACTTGTTTGGTTCATTTTGGATCAAAATCAGTGTTTTTGTGGACAATCCTGGGTTGTGTAAAGTACGCAGAATCTACTGTTTGACCTTGCGTTCTGTGGACTGATTGAATCTTGGATGTGTTCCTTCAACCGGGGACGTCATGAAAAGATGAACTGCAAATTTCGATCAAGGATGGAAGCCGTGCGATTCTTCTGATCCATTGATGAACCGGAGGGTGATGCAGCAGTTTGACGGATCCACTGGCATTTTGTGACTTTTTCGGTCGAATTCTTCGATTGCGTCCAAGTGCACAGACAACACGTTGCCTTGAAACCACACTGTCAGAGAACGACTGAACGTTGTCGTTGGACTGATCCAGTGAAACTGATGTTTTGTGTTATCTTTCTGCTTGCAGTATCGTGCTGGAAGTTTTGATTCACTTGACAACGACACGGACCCGTCTCCTTACAGCAGCCAGTAAGTGTCCACCGTATCTCATCAGCGTGGCTCAAAAACGGGGCCAGTCCTGTAGAAATCACAGCCATTTTCCTGTTTTCGCGTTGACAAAATTGGGTGGAAACTGCAGAGTGCTGAAGCAAACACAGGTTCGTGTGACACTGGGGCCTTTGGTGCATGTAAATGTAAATATTTTCGTTCGGAAGGTGTTCGACAAAGAACAAGAACCTGCCCAAGGATATGAGTTTCTCCGGCAGAAGCCAGTGTTTGCTCGCCGAAGCTGCTGTCCAGTGTTCATCTGTCACTTTTTAATCAACTCCCTGGGCTACTTAGTTCATTCGATTAAGTTCCTCCTGGATCCCTTCATCCAGCTTTCCGGCAAACTTCACGAGGCGTTGGGCGAAAGACAATTGAACCAAAGTTCAGAGAAGCAGTTCGTTTTCGAAATTTACGCCATCAGTTCTCATCTGTCCGTCAGAAGCATTGGCGACAGCTCGTTTACGGACACGACTTCACTTTTGAGGGCAGCAATGGCCACGTGGTTTTTTACTTGAAGTTCCTGTTTCCGAAATTGATTGATTGATTGCTGTTTTCGAAGGAAATTTACACAACCGATACAAAAAGGCGTTTCAACTGGACCCAAGAATAGAAAGTAACTGGCACACAAAAGACACCCTCCAAGCCGGCCGAAGAGAAAATGCGGCAAAGTCAACATAAAACAGGCAACGCGTCAGACTGAAGGCAAATGTCAGGGACCAGATCAAGTTCTCAGTCTATTTTCTCTGGGAAGGGGTCGTTACCGTCTCAATACGACGGTTCCTCTTGTTCACTCTGCATTTCGAAGTGACATTCCACAAATTACTCGCGCCCTGCAGCGACGTAAGACAGTCAGCGTGCCCGGATGGCTCCACATTTTGAAACTCTTTGGTGAAGGCTTTGACTTTTGACAAGACTGTTGTTTGTTTCACGTATCTCTCAGCAGAACAAATGCCACGGGTGACCAAACAATATTCTCAACAACCAAACACCATGAATTTGAACAAGACACCTCTCAACTGTCGATCTGTCACAGAAGACCATTGTAACTTGCTGTGCAGGGTGATTCTCGGTCACCTTCAATGGCTTCCCTGAATGTTGCTCCCATCTTGACTGGACTCCGATCGATCCTCGTACTTTTAATCTGGGCTGGCCGAACCATCTAAGGCCGAACCCATTCCAAAATTCAGTGCCAAAAACTGGAAACGTTAGCATCAAAACAGAAGAAACTTGATCTTGCATGCGTTGAACAGGGACTTCTCAGGTGGTGGAATGTTGCCTTCGGAATCGACAGCAGAAAACAAACAGCCGCACTTGTGCCGGAAGCATGCTGCTCAGATTCGGAGTCGGTAACTCAAACCGCCGAACTGAACGCTTTTATCTGAACAAAATGTGTCAAATATTTCTTGAGTCTTTTGCAAATCTGACAAAAAGATTGTCAAAGCACGTCTCGGTTCCCTTTTCTTTTCATTTCGAATGTGACGAAATTTACCTCAGCAAAATTGTGTGTGTGGTCTGTGTGTTGCTCACATGGCATGTTCCGGAGCTCAACAGCGCCCATGCAGAGTTTCTACAAAAACGGCCAATGGTTCTCCAATTATCCTGATTGCTTCAGCCTTGGTACAAAGTAAAATGCCACCTGGGGGTTCGTATTTCATGGTCACTCACTTTGGAGGACTGTTCTTACAACGGACTGCATTGACCACTTCATAAATCAGTGTGTGCTGCAATTTATGTACAGCCGTAATGAAATACGCAAATGAATGAGAAAGTGTCAAAGCTGTGAATACGCACACTGAATACGTGATCACCGCAAAATGAACATTTCGTCTGTAAGCCATGCTCAAGTGTCAGTGTTAATGTAATCCGTGGTTAATACGGCCGGGCGGAACTGTGCGGCCAGATGCGATAAATCTGCGAACAGCGACTTTATGGAAGTCACATGTGAGGAACCGTTCTCAGGTCGGTTCTGCGGAGCAAACCGCCATTTGTGGAACAGGAAAGTGAAGTTCTGACCCGTGGAAGATCCACCGCAACACTCAGAGAGCAATCAATCTTGAAGCATTCAGTCACGTCAGGGTCAGCACTGTTGCAGTGTGGAGCGTGCCCAGGGAAATTCAGGGGGGAAATTCACGGAAGTTCAAAAACTCTTAACAAACAGATGTTTTGGAGCCTGTTGAGATTTCCTTTTCAAATCGAAGCAGAATGTCAAATCAGTAATTTGATGGTATCCTAGTGAATGTGTCTCGTCGAAATTTGCACCCTGACAATTTTTACTCGTACGTCCTGACACTGGTTCAGAAGTCACTTGGGCTATTTTGTTGCGGACAATAACAATCATCTTTCTTTGTCGCAGGAACTACCACGGGACGCGCTGTGCGGGGGTCGTCGGCGCTGCGGCGAACAACGGCTTCTGCGGCGTCGGCACCGCGCCCGACGTCTCGCTCGCAGGTCAGTCGCTCCGCCGCCGCGCTGGTCGCTCTCGGAGAATCCGCGCCGCCTCAGTCACCGACCTGCGCGCAAGCTGACGCGTTCCCGGAATCAGATTACGAACAATCGGCAAGCTTCAGTTCAGTTTTGTTTGGCTCGTAATTTCAGGCTGATCCCAGCCAAAAGAAAGGTTGAATAATGAAACTTCCTGAACTGTTTTACGAAATAAGTTATGAAGCTCATTTGGGGGCCCTTTCACCACAGTTCATCCGTTATTTTAATGTGGTTCACTTCAATCCAGCTTAAAAGATGTATGACTCTTGATATTGATCGATACATCTCGAGTGCAGATATTTTAACTGTCTGACAGTCATCACCATACATCTCGCCAGAAAGAGGCAACTTTTTTTCTGGCTGGGTCCTCTGCGTAATGCCCTTCTTTGGGAGTCTGAAACGGAAAGTCAAAAGTGGCACTCAATTTGACCACCGTGGGTCCCAACACTTTCACACATGTCCATAATCGACATGCAATGGAGCCATTTGCCTCTGCAATAAATGACTTCTCATTGTAGCGAGTTCGTATCGGACCCTTTGTCAGAGTAAAACACGGCTACGATTTCAAAAAGGCCCACGGTTTATGTGGGTTCAGTTTATAGAGATACATGCGTTTGATATATCGACAGTGCTCATGAATGTGACTTGCTACACTGCCTATTTTGGATTGAAGTCATAAATATTTTCCCAGTAAAAATAGCTTTGTGGGTTTTCTATGCTGTGCATTTGGAGCAACAATCACATTGGATCAATGTTTTCATGAAAAACCCTATTAGGCCATGCCTTGCCGTTCCTGAAGAGTGAAATCTAGTTTGTATGTCTGAAGGTGCATTGAGTCTTGCTGCGTGCAGGCCGAGAGCACAAATTGCCGGTGGGACTTTTAGCTGCAGTTTGAAGCTTTTACAGGTAATGGCCCCAATCAATCGTGCGGAGTCGCAGACAGAGCTTGTGATGTAACTGCATTACCTTCGCCCCGCTTACTCCGCGATCGCTGTGCTGCTCCCCACACACGAAGATCTGTGGCCTTTCAGCAGAAGCTGAGGCCTCTTTTGTGGCAATGTTTTGAAGGCTTTGTGACAGTGATACCTTCTCACGGTCATTTATGCAGCGCTTGCGATTCGAAGCGCTTCGTGAGGCTACACTGCATTCACCTTTGTCTGTCTGAAGTGTTTGTCCCAAATCCAGGTCCGAGCTCAGCCAAAACAGGTACGATCCTGTGATTCAAAGTACATGTACCACCGACAATACCGGAACTTCCACCGAACGGCACACGAGACTTTGCCCAGGTGTTTTGAATTTTTTTCTGTGTCGGACATTCCCACTTTTCCGGTGAAAACATCCAGGATTAGGAAGACGACAGTGCGTCTGGGTTCCAATCACATCCATAGCAGAATCCAGATGTGTTCTCACTTCATTGGGACGAAAATCCTGGTGTGACCGAGGCGTCGGTTCACGCATCTTCGTGTCCAACAGCGCCTGCTGTGACCCGAATCTGGGCGGTTCACTCCAGAAAACACTCCTGCTGAAGCTGACAAACATGGCTCTGTGCAAGTCAACGAGCGCTTAAATATTTATTGTAATTAACACCTTGCACAGCCTCAAAAAGACTGAATCAACAAAGCAACTCGATTTGTTTGCTCACTCGTTTCCCTCCGCGCTGCGGCGATGTGCACGAATCTACACGATTTATGGCATCAAATATCACAAGAGATTCAACAAGAATTGATGGCTGAACATGTGAGTGTTTAAACCAAATTAAAATCTCTGCAGACTTCCTTCAACGGTGCTCCATGTTCTGTGAATAGAACACTACGTTCATTTGTGCTTTGGCACAAGGACGTGATTTGTACCTGTCGGAACGAAACTGTCCACGATTTCATCGTTTCGAGCTTGGTCAGCAGAGAAACCCTCATGGAGATGAACGTTGAACCTGTGCTCTTTGTGGTTGCAGCGATCCGGATCCGCAGCCCGGAGTTCACGGACGACGCGGAGGGGCGCGGCCTGTCCGTCATGCGCTCCGTCGTCGACGTCTTCTCGTGCAGCTACGGCCCCATCGACTCGGGCTACAAGATGGGCGGCATGGGGCCCATGGCTCGAGGCGCGCTGCAGGCCGGCGTCAAACATGTGAGTGCCCACCCATCAAATATTAACCAGCGACTGACACCTGCTTTGAAGATTTGCGAAAGGTCAATTGCCATGTAATGCTGCAAGTTCGTGTGTGAGTGCTCTTTCAATTTTGGTGTGGTGTGGTGTGTTGTAATGGAATAGCTTCTGGCGTTTTCACACCTCAGGGAGTTGGGCCCCTCGTGTAGCGTCTTCTTCGGCCCGCGCTATCACCAGATTACAGCGGCTTGGTTTTTTAGGCTCCACAGGGCTGCTGCTTTCCTTGGTTGACCAGAGAGCTGTCCGTCTGTCTCTCTCTTTCTTTCTGTCTTTCTCTCTATCTCTCTCAGTCTGTCTGTTGCTTGTTTGTCCTCGAGTGACGCTAAAAACTTGTTGAGCCCTCAGCCAGGCGAGTCGCTCAGAAACTTTTGCTGTGTCTTCGACATAAAGAGCTTCTTGGAGCGTTTCGTGCGGGATTCGTCCTTATCAGGCAAAATCACTTAGGAAATACCAAGAGCATTTTGTAGGACCCAGCCCTTCATTTATTCATGCAGAACAGTGGAAGAAACCTGTTAAAGGGAATCCTCCGATGCATTGCAAAGCTAACTGCATTTTATGATTCCCCGGAAACTTCTTGTTGACACTACAGAAAAGAAACATTTCTTTTCTCAGCTTCTGACAGGCAGAAAAAATCTTGAATGTAAATGAAATGTCAGAGCCTGTAAATCATGGAGGCAAGAGTAGGCAAAGCAGTTGATTAATATTCCGGATTTATGAGCGAGATACGAGGCTCGCTTTGATTGCATTGACTCCGGAAATGGTAAGAATGGCCAGATTAGCCGGAGATCTATTGTGCGCAACATCATCATTATGTGAGATGCGGACAATCTATAAGTGCAGCATTGGTGACTGTAAATTAGATTAGAGACGAGTACGACGCAGCGTCTTTGCTTGTAATCGCGTTACTGACCAGAAGACAGCTTCAAAATTTGGCTTTGTCCTCTGAATACAGGCTGTGCTGAAAGGTGTCAGCAGAAAGAAGTTCCATATTGTGCATCAAAGGCAATTGCTGCAAAGGATGTTCGACATGTTTCACGGTGTGAAAAGAAACCTTCGTCGGTTTCTTCTCGTCAAAACATCAGGAAAAGCGAAAGATGTTTTTGCGGCTTCGCACACAAGAGAGAAAAAAGGTGACACTTTTTCCGAGGAACGCTTTTTGAACCGAGCAGAGGTTTTGATGTTTTTCACCTCGGAAATGTTAACTTTCAAACATCTGCTTCAGCACCTTGATTTCACAACTTTTGTGTCTCTTGTGAGGATCACTGTTGGCATCTCTCAACTTGCCGTCCCTCTTCACCTATCAAGAGTCCAACGAGTTGGCCAGCTGTGGACTTCGTTGTTCAGTGTTGTTGGTCCACACACAAATAAATGTCACCTTGATTGTGCAATGCAGCTGGAAAATGTTTATTTCTGGCCTCTGAAGTGGTTGTTTGTGTCTAATTTTTCGTCCGAAGATGCAGTGATTTCAGCAAAAGTGTTACAGCTGTTCTGAAATGCTGAAATCATTGACTATTTCTTTTTCACCTCACAGTTTGTCTGATCAACACCATGACTATTAAGTCCTTCTGTTGCTGTGGATCAGTGTGACATTGATTTCTTCTGGAACGTTTTCTCGATGCGCGTCTTTGTGAGAAGGACGCTCCTAAATGCCCTGCTGAATTTTTGCTCAAGTCGCTCTCATGTAATTGGGCCTCAGACTTTCCATGACAAAGCATGTCCGGATTTCCACGATGCCTGTGGGCACTTTTAGCTGCGACTTGTGCATGAGAGAGCAAAGGTCGCAAACTGAAGACAGTCCAAGTTTCATGTCCTCATGTTGGACAGCTTGCATGATCGTTTGTGACTCTGGGAATGTGATCGCGATCCTATCGAAAGAGAGCAGTCGATCAAAATAGCACGATTTTCTCTCTTTTCGTTTACACATTTTAACTATGCGATCCTTTTCGTCGTGTTTAGTCCGTGCACGGCCAGGCTGGTCAACAACGCACTGAGCGCGGTACCTGCACAGGGGCTACCTCACGTACGGTCAAAAATATGAGATGGTGGGCAGAGGAGCGGGCTTTGATGGGCAATATTTGAGCGTGTAATGGAGCACTTAATTTGTGCTCCCTGTTGGGAAAATGCTGTGGAGTCGCGCTCGTGTGATCTCACCCGCTAACAGTCTATGAGCTCAACTGCAGGAGGGCGTCGTTGTGGCGGCCAGATGAAACATTCCACACAACGTGGAAACGAGAGGGGAAAAGCTCTTCTTGGAGGCAGGTACCTTTGTTTCTGGAATTTGGTTCAAAGATTGGATGGACTGTTATTTTTACGCGCACACTGCTCCAGGCATCGGTGCGTACACCACGGTCACAGCAAGGGTCACAGCAAGTTGTCGAGAGTTTTGACTTCTCCGCCCCCTTTCTGGTCAGGGCCGTGTCTACCTCAGCAAGTATTCTTGTTTTGCATCGTGCATTGCATTGGAGTTGTGCAATGCGTTTGTTCCTCGGCTTGGCTGGTTCTCTTTTCTGAATACCCTCGTACGCGTACGTCACAAGTTCCTCTGGTCAGCGCGCTCGCCCGTGAGATCCCAAGGAGGTGCCACGGTCAAGCGCTGGCCCAGTGTTGCTGTCGATTGTTCCCACGTAGCTCTAGTTACAGTGAGAGTGAAACCTTGACTGACATTCTATGAACCTCAGATCTACCTTTCTCAGAGCGCTGCTCCATCGTCGCTATTTTTGAGGGACAGTCGACGCCTCAGGGAAACATTGCAGAACCGCACCGTCGTTCCTTGCTCTCAGCAGACCTTGCATTGAAGCACATTGAAAAGGCCATCTACAGATCTTTCATCAAGTGCACCCACTTGTTTTCACGAATGCACTTCCACGCAAACAAAGACTCCGGAGAATGGAGTCACACGTCGAAGGATTTCAGGGCCAGACCGAGCTACTGTGGGGTTTCTGAGAGACTTGAAGATGTCAGTGCACCTTTCAGTGTGTGTGTGGGGGGGGGGGGGCGACCTTTTGGCATTGTTGCAGGAACACGGATTGTCCGCGTGTGTTTTCGTCAGCCCACCGTCCTGTGATGTGTTGACAGCTGCGCAAGCTGCCGTTTTTGTTTCTTCACTTTCATATTGAGATTCTGGCTTTGTTTGTGGAATTCGGAGAAAAGAGGACCTCCCCCCTGTCGTAATCTCGAGGGGATGGTCCCACAACTTTCTTTCTTGAGGTGCCAAAACCTTATCAGACCAACCCCCAGCTCCCGGAGGAAAAAAATCGTGGATTCGGCCTTGCGATGCATGGGGAAAGGGTACCGGTATGTCAAAACAGGGTGCAGCGTCTTTCTCTCAGCTGGTTTGTTCCAATTTTGAGTTGGGCTAGCCGACGTGAGATCTGGTGGAGTCAGGTTTGTGAATGCGAGCAATGGTGCCGGTAGTCGCTGTGGTCGTTTGGTACAAGTGTCTCAAGCAAAGAGAACAGGCCACAAAGCAGTCAGTCAAAGTAGTCAAAACGACCAAAGTTCTTTGTCGTTTCTGCCTCTACTGTTGTGGTGGACCCTTCACCGTCAACTGAACTCCAGATCCAATTTATCGTGCTGCTCATCCGCAGGCTCAACCATTAGCTGAAGATTTGGTGCTCCACCTTTCGCTGTTTCCACTTTTGGGTGGAGCCATTGATTTTGCGCGTAGTTTAAGGAAATGAAAAACTGTACGTTTTTGGTGCGGTTTTAAATACAGTGTGGCAAGTAACGATTTCTCCACGCCAAGGATTCTTTCTGTCGCGCCTGCATCCTTTTCTGCATTTCCTTGAAAAGCAGTGTCAATAACATGGGGATTTTCATCTTGGGAGCGTTCTTTTCAAAATGTTTTCCAAGAGCAGCAAAAATAGCTTTGTCTGTCTTGTCTTGTCAGCTTATTGGAGGCAGGTGTTGTTCCAGCTTCCCTGGCCACGATGAGCCTTGTCTGGTGAGATGCAAGCATTGTTCTCGTTTGCAGATCGAATGAATGTCTTACCTGTGCGTTATTCCATGCATTGTTTCGGCAGCTTTGCACGGAAATCTCGTCGGATGCATTTGACATCAACGTCATGTCGTGCTGCTTGTGAAGTCTGTGACACAAGGCGATTCATCCCGCTGTGAGTTGTGGGAGAAGACGCTGCTTGAACTTTCACGGGCAAAGCTGTGTGATTAACCAAATTGTAACAGGAGAGGTCGTCTTGAGACATGCGAACTGTTCCGCTCCTGGCTGTGTCGTCGCCGTTTACATGTGGTTCCTTCAGAGAAAGTTCAGTCAGGAGCTGAAGAAAGATTCCGGATCACTAATCCTGTGAGAAACCTGAAACTCATTGAGATTTTGCGATGGAGGTTGTCGCGAACAAGCAACGGCACAGAACAGGGGTTCGGCGGTGTTTGGAATGTATTTCAGCTGCCCATGTTGGTGTGCAGCAACTTGGAGTCCTTTCACTCAGCATCAACTGTGATTGAACACATCAAAATGAAGTCGCCCTCAAGTGAACGGTACAACAACAATGGCCCGACCAGTTGGTGTGGTGGTTCTGGCCTCACCAGTTGACGTGGTGGATCTCGCCCTACCAGTTGCCTGGAAGAACCAGTTGGTGTGGTGAGCTCGTGGAGATTCTCACTTATGAATGATAGCACCTCGAATTTGCCACCGTCTGTTGAACACAGTGAAATCCCAACTTCAGTTCCTCGCCTTTCCTTTCTGCCCAGTTTGGAAATAGGAAGTGCGGCGAAGGCGACCGAAGGTTCCTGATCGATTGAGATATCAAAGAAAGTGGAGAACAAAAGAGATTTCAATGAACAGTTCATTTCGTCAATTTTGGCCTCGCGTTTGTCAACATCTTATTGATGAGATCAGGACAGAGAAAATTTACGGTTTGTGATATTGCGATTTGATCACAGGGTTGCTCAGCAAGGGGGATTATTGTTGTCATGAAAGATGAAAATATAGTGGACCAATGCATGCAACGACTCCCAATATCTGACAAATATACGGAAATAAATACCAGCGTGGAGTCCACTCCGAGCTGTTGCTCTTTGCTATTGACAATATTCTGATGAAACCCATTTAACATTTCAAAAGTTCCTTTCAGATGCGAATGTTGGTAAATGGTGCTGTCACAATTCCAGCTGAAATCCTGACAGAGGAAAGCGGTGGAAATGACTTCCATTTGAGTCGGAGCTCTTTGACAGATTGACGCTTTTCAAGTTTCTTCACTTATAAAACGTACGTAATTGATTCCATTCGAACACCCGCGACATTCGCCTGTTTTTGTCTTGTCCGCAGGGTCGTCGCGGGAAGGGGAACGTGTTTGTGTGGTCGTCAGGGAACGGCGGCGTTAGCTTCGACTCCTGTGCCTACGATGGTTACGTGAACAATATCCGCACCATCTCAGTGGCGGCGATCGGGCGCAACGGCGCAGCGCTGTACGGCGGCGAACGCTGCAGCGCCAACATGGTGACTGCGTACAGCAAGGACGGCGGCGACGACAACTACCCCATCGTGAGTGTTGCCAGAACAGCGTTTGTGCACAGCAGGTACAGCAACAGTTGCTTTGCTGTCGAAACTTGCACGTCTGTGTGATTGCAGGTGTCGACAGATTACGGAGACCGCGGTTGCACGGACGAGTTCAGCGGAACCTCGGCTGCAGCACCGATGGTCGCCGGCGCCGTCGCCCTCGCGCTGCAGGCCAAGTACGTCACGAAGTCTCGCAAACAGCCATGCCATTGTGCGAAATGTTGTCAGTCAACAGGAATGAAGCCTTTTTGCAAAGAGTTGGAACCATTGATGGATCTGACATTTCTGACGCGCATCACCACGTTGTCTCATTGACCTTGCAGCAAAGAGCTGAACTGGCGAGACGTGCAGCACTTGATCGCCCTGAGCTCGGACAGCAAAATGAAGGTCAAGGAAAACGACTGGATCAAGAATGGCGCCGGCTACACAGGTATCTGCACACAGACAGAATCCTGTGTTGTCCAATCACAAACGCGAGATTGTGTCCTGACGCAACAAACGAAGGCATGGCAGCCAAAAACATCCAAACCAGAACTTAAAACCGTGATTTTGGAGACGCGAGATTGGTTTTCAACCGACACCTGTCCTTCAACACAAACCTCGTGATTGCAGTGAGCTCGTCGTGGGGGTTCGGTTTGCTGGACGCCTGCACTCTGACTGAGTTCGCTCGGTACTGGACGGGCGTCTCGGAGCAGCTCACCTGCACCATGCGCTACAGCGGCGGCGTCGTGTGAGTACCTCTTTCTGGACACCCGTTTCAAAACAAGAATCCTGCGTTGATTGTGGCAAGCACGTCAGAAAACGATTGACCAACTTGTCATCAGTTTGGTACAAGTTGTATTGGCCTGAAAGGCGATGTTCCTGACCACCATCCGCTTGGAGAAGGAGCGCGTCTTTGATGTCGTGCGTGGAGACGACATCAAAAGGTTTTGCTTGGTGTTACCTGCCCAGCTTGTGTGCACCACGGAGCAGACAGGCTCAGGTTGCAGATCGGTGTTGGGATCTTGGCACGGAGCGAGCGGCTCGCTCTCATGTTTTGCCTGCAGCCAGTATGTTGTTCCTGTTTATTCCTGGCTTGCTGATCGACTTCCATACCGGGCGACCTCATTATGGAAAATTGTACATATCTGTGGCCAAATTAGTTCTATTTATGGTGCGCTAAATGCCGGGCTTTTTCTTGGTGTATTGATTAAAAGTCTGAAGAGGTCGTGTGCAGTGACAACGACTTCAAAGTCGGCGCCGCACAATCCGGGGAGGTCATCACGGACGTTGTTTTTATCGCACAAAGAGACTCCTCTGACTGACAGCTTCTGACTTTTTGAGACTCGGAGAAGAACACAAAAGATCGTCTCCTGTTCCATGCGCAGACTGTGATTATGCGCGAACTTACGCAAGAAAGACTGGAACTGTTGAGTTATTCGCACGAAGCGTCTGAACCAGACGTGTTGTACTTTCCAAGGCCCCAGACAAAACAAGCGACAATGGCATCTCAACTGCCAGAAAGTATTTCGGGTGGCATCACAAGTGTGACTTCTGGGAGAAGTTATTCATCACAAGATATTGTGTCTGTTTCTGCGTTCAAGGTGTTTGTACGGTATTCGTGTTGCAGAGCGACCCCAGGTCCGGCGCGCATGAAGGTGTCGTCGGAGACGTGTCCCGTCGACATCAAGCACGTGGAGCACGTCGAGGTGTACGTGAACGCGTCGTTCTGCGTGCGCGGCTTCCTGCGCCTGACCGTCGAGTCCCCGCTCGGGACCAAATCTGTGGTGAGTGCAAGTGGGTGCGTGAGAGACGGTCTGTCGACAGCATTTCGCCTCAGATTTCTGGAATGCTTTGCTCCACAAACTCGCTGTTGTTGCAGGTACTCCCCGGTCGCCTGGCAGACTACAGGTCCCAGCAGTTAGACTGGACCACCATGTCTGTGCAGTTCTGGGGAGAAAATCCAGAGGGTATCTGGAAATTCAACTTCGAAAATCTCAGCAACGAAAAGAAACACTCGAGCTGTACAGGTTGGTGGAGCTTTGTTCTTCTGCCTTCTGGATGATCATTGACAGAAGTATCGAAAGAGTATCATCTTACACGGTGTTTTCCAGCTTTGTGCCAAGAATTGGCTGGTTTTTGCCAATCATTGGCGGTTCTTTCATGTTCCAGGGAGAGTGAAGGACCTGAGATTAATACTTTACGGCACTTCGTTCGACCCTCGCGCAGCCATCACCGAAGATCAGGAGAAACAAGCCAGGGAAATGTGCGGCAAGTACAAACGTACGTGTCCTTTATCTGGTTTGCAGCTAAGTTTTGAACAAGTAGTGGCGTCTGACTAATTGAGTCTTGAACTGCATCTCTTTCCGCCTTTCGTCGGGGATCGACGGACTTATTCTTTCTTCTTAGCAGGAACCACATTTTTCTTTCCCAATCCGCAGGCATTTACGAAGGTCTTTCATGGTGGGAAGTCTTGCTGATCCTCATCGTCCTGCTCTTCATCCTCTTCATCGTCATCGTCATCCTCCTCGCCAAGTGCGGCTGCCTCGCGCTGCTGCCCATCCCCGCCAAGTGCAAGGACTTCCTCGGGCTGTCCAGCAAACAGGACAAGCCGCCGCCGCTGCCTCCGCGCCGCATCGAGGAGGTGCGTCCGCTGCACGACGGCGTCATATGCAACAACCACAGGACTTTACGCATGAGGAGTCGCGAGTCAGAAGACGACCCCCTGGTGGAACCCGCCCCACCGCCGCCCCCTGAGCCCACCAACAACAACGTAGACATTGAGGTGTCTCCGTATGACATGGTGAGGCAGTCGGATAGTGAAAACTCCCTGTCTTCGAACTCATTTTACGACAACATCCGGCCGTACAGGTCCCCCGCGCGAAAAGCGCAGGAAAACCAGGAGTCGGTGAGTCAAGACGGCACACGCAACTCTATGGATACGCTGCCGTATTATCAGAGTCAGTTTTCGCAGGACACGTTCAGGAGTCGGACTCCAACCACAGAGGGGGACCGATCGAGCATCACGTCTCGGCCGTCGCACGGGCGACACCCGAATCACGAGGTGCAGATCTCCCCTCAAATCTCACAGCAGAGTGAGCCGGACTACAACGAGCTGAGTATAGGCAATAGAAGTTTGCACAGTAGTCACAGTGGACCTTCGTCGTCGCATCACTCGCGGCACAGTGCGGAGGAGCGGCCCGCGAGTCGCGGAAGTGCTGGCGGCGGCGGTGGGCGTTCGCCTATTCGGACTCCACCCTACCCAATCTACGCAACCATACACAAGTACGATCCGATGCCGCCGCCGCCGCCTCTCGCCAATCACTATCATGACGAGAGCTTGACGCAGCTGCAGGCGTCGCAAACGGAGCAGCCGCAGTCGGCCGAGTCGGCGCTGCTGCAGTGCGAAGTGATCAACCACGCGACGCCCGACCGCGTCTCCCCCATGATGCACAGTATCCACGCATAATCACCAGGCAGTCGGCGTGCTCGCGTGTGTGATGTGGCACAAAATGTTGACATTGTAGCAACATTGTGCTGCTACTGTAAGACCGATGCAAGGTGATTTTGGCTTTTGGCCCGTTTTGTATGTTACAATTTTGTTTTTCTCAGTCGTGTTTTGTTGTCAAAATGAGGTTTGTGCTGCAGGTGCAGCCGTCAAAGTGAGTGCGACCTAAAGCGAAGAAGTGAGGAAAATTCAACTTGAAATTTCCGCTGTCGTGATTGTCGTTCAAAAGTGGATCTGATAAACCTTTACAGCGAAGCGTTTCATTGTCTACGACAAAGTCAATTGATTTCCAATTGAACATCATGGCTTCGAAATTCAACCCTGAGCGGGAGCCAATTTCTTTCCGCTTTGTGTCCGGAGCGATGCGTCCGCAGTAGGAATAGTTTTGAAGGTTGCGAGGATATTGTCTGATGAACGACACTGTTTTCGTGTTCCCATTTTCAAAACGCGAAATGCAGCAAAACCGGTGCCAGATCATCTGAACCTCCCCGCAGTAAAAATCAAATACCACCTTGAACAAACAAGGTGCCAAAAAAACGGATAATCCTGGAGGTCGGACAAAACAGGGCTGATTGACTGACTGAGAAGCGCACACCCTAAGTTGAAACGAAAGGCCGATCGAAATTTTTGTCTTGACCAGTCACTTTGTGTGAGATGTGTTTTGTGTTCCCCATGAGATTTGAAACATTTGTTTACATCGCGGCATGTGTGCGCAGTATTTGTAGATTTTTTACTCTACCATTTGAAGCCATATCATGTACAAAGATTGACAAGATTTCTTACACAAGAACAAATTTGTGATAACTTTTGTAGCGTTGCCTCATCATTTATACCAACTGGTTGATCATGACAAACGGTTGTCTGTTGTTTTTTCCCTTTTGGTTTTGTCAAAATATCATGCGTTCTCAGTTCCGGTGGGTGAACCTGGTACTGTTGTAAAGCTGTAGAATATATCACAACGTTATTTCTGTAACTGAAATGGTGCTATTTACATAACGGTATGTTTTTGCAAATATTGTACTTTTGGGGTGATGTTCAGTTCAGTACGCAAGAATGCAGGTGTTATCGTTTCTGTTTTTTTGGTAAATGGTGGTGTTTGATACCAGAAAACGAACGAAAAAGATATATGCAGTTCAACCCTCGCTTGAAACAGCCCAGCAGGCGATGTGCGATGTTCCTTGACATGTGCGATGCTTTGCTTGTGTCCGTAGCAATCAAAAATCCATGATGTTTAACCTGCAAGACCGTGTTGATGCTCGAGTGGCTAATTTCCGGTTCGCTCGCACAGGAATTTCTGACAAGCAATGGATCTGCAGCACCCCACACCTGGCATTCGTGCAGCTAACTGTCGAACAACGCAACAAAACATTTTGTTCTGAAATTCTCCATGCAGTTCACGTTCTGTCAGTCGGTGGCAGCAAAACCAGCTCGTCCAAACTTTGCAAATTGACGATTCAGCTGGATCTTTCAACATGATGTTTGCTTGCATCTTGATGCAAAAGTGCTGTCAGGTTTTCGTTTTCTCCGTGTTCGTTTTTCAGGCGCGCCCGCGCGTCTTTCGGGGCAAGTCTGTACTGTGCACTGCAGCATGGCATCAGGTTGGGGTCGTTGGGGGAGGGGGTTGACTTCAAATGAGAAGTTATTGTCAACTTTCGGTAGGTTGACCTCAGGGGAACACTTCCTGCGGACACTCACCCAGTAGCGATCAGTAGTGATTGAGTGGCGATCTGTTGGCGGCGATTGCGCTTTTGACAACGCGACTGATAGTTGTGCTTTCTTGTTTCACGTTTGTACCTTTGCTCCCCATTTTATGATTTTGATGTTGCCAAAATGAAACAAGGCTCGACGATTCCTTGGACACCAAACCCACAGAGATCAGAATTCGATGAACCTGTGTGCAATTGTTTTGGTCAAGGTTTTCCTTTTCTAATGTTTTGTTGGGGTGTTTTTGGATCTTTGATGTTATTGCTAAGTTTGGTCGTGCTTTTTGCAACCAGGCAGCTGTGCCCGTGTGCATGTGTGAGGAAAAAATGACGTACCGTATCCACCCAAGAAGTGGGCTCACCACACCAACTCAAACAATCTCGTGGTGAGCCAGATCAACCACATCATTTGGTGGGCTACTTTTTGGGCAAAACGGTGCGTCTTGTGCACGGGTGGTACGGTGATGATTGGTCATGTGATGAATCAGGTGACTTTTGGCACAGAAATTTTCAAACGGCTGGCACACTTTCAGTTCAGCTTTTGTTGTTTGAATTGTTGACTCAACTGAACTGGCCAAGTCGAGTCTTCTTGGTGCCAGGTGGGATTGTGGCAGGTCAAAACCAAATTTCTTATCATCCAACCACACTGAGAACTCGTTTGTTGAGTGGAAAACATCGCGTTGTCTTCAGCTGTGCAGTGATTCAACACGAAGTGAAATAGTTTCCACTGCGTGTTGAAAGCGCACGTTCTTCCCCGGTTACATGCTGAATGTGTGTGCGAGAAACCATGCACAAGTGAGAAACTTTGTTGCTGACATCGCCTTCATATCCTACAAAAGCAAAAGAGTTCTACACTGCAGGTGGACTCGTGCTGTGCACGCGACAGATTGACGCTGTCGTCAATGTTACTGAGTGCGCTGTCAGTTGATTTGGGTCTCGTTCTCGAAGTTTCTTGCGCTTTTTGTTCGTTCGTTCGTACACACGTGCGCCGGGAGAATTTATTGTTTCTGAGCAGACAAACCCTTCAAACTGCGCCGTTTTGCTGACATGCGGCACAACAAACCACAACCGGTCGCCAGGTGAATGTGAATGATTGTGTGTGTGAGCGTGCGCGCGCGCGTGCGTGCTTGTGTGTGTGTGTGTGTGTGTCTGAAGACAACGTGGCAAAGAGCGGGAAACGAGTGTCAAAAGTCATTTTTACTGCGAAGAAATGGTTTCGTTTCCAGTACATATGTACATCGGTGTAGAATTTGTAGCTTGAATGCAATGGGCACTTCAGCGATGGGTACGTCAAGAAATGTCGCTATGCTTGTTATGTTATTCAAATAAAGGACAATCCGCAACGGAGATAATCTGCAAAAGAATACTTGTTGTTGCCTTGTGGGCTTGGTCATTTCAAACATGTCATGAAAACGAAAGTTCCCCACTTTATGCGCTCCGAAATTCAACTTGGTACTTGACGCCGAGGAGGCTCCCGTTTTGTCACTTAGACAAATGCTCAATTTCTTTTTGCACGAAAGTCACCACCTTCAATGCACGAGGTGGTACGAATACATTTTGGGAGTGCTCGAGTGCGGGGTGGTGTGTGTGTGTGTGTGTGTGTGTGTGTGTGTGAGTGTGTGTGTGCATTTGTTGAGTTCAATAACTCCCACAAACTTGGCCTTGTTAGCAAAAAGAGTATTCACTTGATGTTGAAATGTCTTCAAGCAAATGTGTTTGACAAGCACTCAATACAACACCGCAATGGGTCTCGAGAACAAAGGTCGTCACGTTCAGGAACAAATTCCTGTTTATCTGAAATTGAGTGCACCGGGAATTTGTGAAAGTTCTCCACATTGCTTCTCGCTGAAAGGAAACAAAAGAACTTGTCCACGCGATGAAGGAACACACGCACATGCACGACCCACACATTTTACAGTAAAGCACGGACATTTAACAGGAGGATGGACGTTCAGAAACGCTGCATTTTGGCCATTTCACGATTCCACTGTGACACGAACATCATCTCGGTCAGCCGTCCTCGTGCCAGCTGGTATGGTGGTGTTGAACCGCACTCTGTGTCCTCCGTCTTCATTTGGAGTTGAAGTTTCAACAGTGTTGGACCTCTGTCTGTCATAAAACACTGCAGCCCTCGTAGGTTGCCGCCCTGCAACTGTGCCAAATGGTCTCTTCGGAATTTTTGGCCCCTTGCGAGGCAGTTTCAATGTTCTCCTGATCCTATTTTTCAAGTTTGTTTCCTGACCAACCCCGGTGAGTGCTTGGTAGCTTTCAATGCTGTTGACGACGTCGAGTCGTTTCATCTGCTTCATCAGATCTTTGAACTGGTCGAGCGAGCGGTTTTCGTGCTCCCACTGTCGCAACAGAAGCTCCATCGGCCCGAACCTGGTTCCCTTCTGGTCCTCCAGCCACACCACGTCGTATCGAGGCCGCTTGAGGAAGTCGGCCACTTGCTTCCAGTCTCTGCCCTCCAACCTGTCCTCGGGCTCCAGACGCTTGATGAGTTCGTTGCGCAGGCTGAGCGGAAATTCGGTCTTGTGCGCTGCTGGGTTGACGTTGTTCGTCAGAGTCTTGCGAATCTCATCCACCTGCTGAAATCAAAACACTGCGACGTGTGACAGACTCGAGAACTGGCTGCAGACAGGACAACTTCTCGAAAATACGAGTGGAGACTGTTTTGCAGTTGCAGTCGGGATCTTTTGCTTGAAAAATGTTCAGAATGAGACGTGAGGATCCTGACGATATAAAAATTAAAAACGTGAATTACGTACTTGTACCGAAATTTGCTGTCGCTGAACAATTTTCATCGTCACCTTTCTCTCTTCTTGTCCCACTTGAAACCCTTCCAGGGTGCACATGATTTCCTCAGCTTTCTTGTCATCAGACGGAGGCTTGATAAGGAATGACGCCACCGGACGAGCGCCCTGCCACACCGTGTAAAATTCCAGATCCTTCAAAAAACAAGAGATCAAAAGAACAGATCACCAAGTGTAACGCCCATCGAAGGGAAGATTTTTCCTGAACCAAAAAAGTGGACATTTCATAGTCACGTTTATTCACACGCAAACTTGATGCTTCAGGCACTTTTGCCCGAAGAACAATTCCGCGTCACCAAAGCAGCTCAAACTTGTGACTCGTCTTGTGAGAAAGCGCCGGTTATGTGTGCTCGAAAGTTATCATTGCAACAATGAAGAAAAAATACATATATATCAAAACAGTGATTTGGCTTGCTCGGCGGCAGTGATCTTCAGATTTCCCTCCAGTACTGGATTGTTTGCAAACCTCTTGGAGGCGACTCCGAGCATCTCGGGACGCGCCCTGAACCTCCCAGCCGTCGGACAGCTCGGCGACGCGCACACGCACGTTGGAGCCGCAGTCACTGATGCAGAGGGGCTGCGGAGGGTGCGCTTGCTCGGACCCTTCCAGTCTCCGAGTTTCCTGAAACATCGTGTGGCAGTTGCTGACCTCCGACAACAACAAGAGTCAACGAGCATGCGGCTCCTTACAGCAGGCACTGTGCTCACAACACGCATTGTTTCAGCATGGCTGACTGCCTGCCTGATAGTGTTGGAAAAAACCAAGGCTTGCTGTCTGCATGCTTGTTGTCAAGAGAGAAAAATAGAGTCAATAGTTGGTTGTATTTCGTGGAGGGCGGGGGAGGGGGCAAAGCAACCACTGGTTCGTGACCAGTCACATTCACTGTGGCAAAATAAACCAAAACAATCTGAGTGGTTGCTTTACCCCACTCTCTCGAAACAAGACCAACTGTCCACATGCACATGCACATACACACACACACACACACACACACACACACACACACACACACACACACAGCACCATCGCGATTGCTTCAAGCCCGCGGCGCACCGAAATGCCGCGGGCTTAAAAATCTCTGTTCCCACACACACGCGAATAAAGAAGAGTTATCGGACACCTGAGCTGGTTCTTTGACCGTCTGTTGACTGTTGGTCAAAGGAGTCAAATGCATGGAGACTGACACGTTGGAAGCTTTCAGTAGCAATTCTTCAGTCAGTCCAACAACAAAGCGCTCCTTCATGGGCTGCCCGCCACAAACTGACCTGTCTGTCCACTGAGTTTGAGTCATAATCGTCGACGCAGTAGACTCGGATCATCAGCGGATCGCCCAACTTCACTGGCGGCACAAAAGGAACCAACTTGACCACCTTCCTGGTTGCTTTCTGCAAACAGGTAACAATAATGCAGTGTGCATGCATGTTGCACCAACAAACTTCCATGGGAATGACACAAAACTTCAACAAGAGCACTTGGCGACGCGCGCCCGGCAGCACTTTCTCTGACAGGCAAAGCCTCACCCAATATTATGCTTGACAAGAGACTTGCAGATTTTGCAAAGTTGGAGGGGAGGAGTTGTTTCCCCCTGCCATATGAAACAAAACCAGGCAAAATCTGTAGAAGTACGTTGCCTGACAGGTAAAAGTCTCATCTGGCGTTTTGCCTTTGAAAAACTTGCAAATAGTGAAAACAGAGAAGGGGGTCTGTCCACATCATTTTTCCTGTATCAGGCGTGTGCAAAGCACAAAGCAGTGTCGGGACATTGGTGGGGATCGTAAGAATGACAAACTGTGTGATTTGTTCGCTCTGTCGATCTTCACGTGGGGAGGGGGATGACGGCAATGTATTCAATGTGAAATAAAATGCGAGAAATCAGGAGTAAAATGCACCTGCACCTGTCTGGATGAGAAAACTGTGAAGTTCGAAAGGAGAAAACAGGCCAGGAGCAGTTGTGAAATTTCCGGTGAAACAAAATGGGGAGACACCCCAAATGTTTGACACGTGTCTCCTCATTTTAACTCACACGTTGGTGTCAGTTGACTCTGCCACTCGGAGATTGTTCACCCATGTCTGCCCGTTTCAAGTCAGATCTGAAATAAGGAGGCGCGTGCCTGGCCATTTCACCCCGAACTGAAATGGACAGACACCCGTGCCTCCTCATTTGTGGTTTCTGATCATTTTGTTACACCGGTATCTGCGGTGGACAGTGGGAGGGAGGGGGCGTCCCCGTTGACATGCATTGTACAATCTGACGCACGCACGTCCAACGAACCGCACGCTCGTCAATTTCCTGGGTGAACAAAAGGTGATTCCTTCACGAAGTTTTCCCTTCGTGCACACAAGCGCACCAAAATAACCCAAAATTTCCACATGACAGTGGAATACGTCGTGGCTCAAGGGTGTGGTCGTCTGAAGATCGTAAAGAAAACAAGTCACACAAAACCTCTCAGTCCGAAACCTTGCACCTTGCACGGAAACATGTGCACCTGTAGTCGTGACATGGTATGAAAACAGAATTAGAAAGGACCGAAACTCACGTTGCTGACGGCTTCACCGAGCACGGCGTACTGCGAGAAGTGCTTGAGGCGAAGACCGATGCTGCTCTGGCCGTAAATTGGGTCGAACTCGTCTGAGGCCAATTCTTGCCAATCAGGAGCTGAAAGTTTTGTCTTTTAGAATGTTTCCCTTGTTTCTTCTGGCACAAATTGCACCTCAATGTTCTTTCAGAGCCAGAACCTTTGGAAGAAACAGTGCGGCAAACACAAAGTTTAAAACAGTCGTATATCTTGCGGAAAAAAACCGTGACGCATGACATAGATCTATCAATTTGAATAGTGATTGAACAAAATTGTCGTTGCAGATAAAACAGTCATACAGTGCAACATTCAAACGCGGAACAATTGAATTGTGTAAAAGTCCAAGAAGACTGTCATCTTCAGCGCGCGTGCGTGCCCGTGTGTGTGTCTGTGTCCGGGAGAGGGGGAGTGAGGGAAACTTATGGACATTGGAAACTTTGAGCATTTGTCAGAAAAAAAAAGAGAAACTACATTCAATTCAAATCGACTTGAAAGATAACTTTAACAAAATTGTCGCTGCAGTCGTTGTCAGTGCAACATTCAACCGCGGGAGAAGTTGTGCAAAAGACTTGATTGTCTTCAGTGTGTGTGTGTGTGTGTGTGTGTGTGTGTGTGTGTGTCTGTCTGTCTGTCTGTCTGTCTGTCTGTGAGCGAAGTAGGAGAAGCCCAGTGACCCTTGATTGTGGTGTGCAAACTAAGACAAACCCTAGACACGGTTTGCACACCATGCACAAAGCAACACGCTGAGCACCTAGGAAACTTTCATGCACTCGTCAGAAAAAAAGAAAAACGATTCAGGTTCAAAGCATTCAACTGCACCCATATCTCCCCGTGGGCACCACTTGAATTGATGAAAGCCTTTGTGAAACCAGGTAGTAAAGACCCGATAGGTATTTTTTGAAAGTGTTCCAAAAAACCTGTGATGTGTCTCTACCTTCTCGCACTGAGGTGTCGCTTGTCAGGGTAATGAGGCGCCACTCTTTGTAATTCTGCGCGCAGTGCTGAACCTCCAGGTTCACGGGGGTGTCGAATTCCTGTCCGTGAGGCTCGCACGTCACCACGGAACTGAGCAGCGCCTGACGTTCCTTCAGCGTCGGGGTCCCTCCTGACTTCCACACCACGCCCAGCTGAATCTGCATCGAGACCCGCAGCGCTCCCGCGGGAATCGTCAATTTCGCTCCGTTGATGCTGATGCTGCCGCCCTCAGGCCCAATTGTTTTGGCCAAGAACATTCCAGGAAACGAACATCTGTTGTCACGTTCACATCTGCTTTGGTTCGATTGGTTGAGAATCGACCTTGGACGCTGTTTATCCGTCAAATGTTTTCGTCTTCTGGAGATGGCGTGTACCTCCATATCCTCCACATCAACCTTGTTGTCTTTGCTGCTGAAGTAATCTTGAGCGATGCAGTAAATCTGAGACATCCTGACGTCCGCGAAGACATCCACACTTTTCCCATTGCACACCACGCTGTACCTGGGCAGCTTCTCCTTCTCCCGGAGCAAGGTTCCAGTCGGTGTCTGCGACGGACCGTCCTCGATGGGGACTCGCGTGCAGCTGGGGTCCACGGTCTCAAGGGAGGCGAGTCGGGTTTGTATCTCGTAGATGTGATGAGCAGAGACAGCAGGTTTCGGGGCACGGAGACACTTCAAGCAGCGAGAAACTATGACGATGGCGAGAGAGAGAACCGAGAGGACCAAAGCCGCAATGGCTATCATCTGAAAGAACAATGAGCAAATTCACTTCGACGTCGGTATGACGTCGGTCATTCCCCAGAACAACCAGAACTCTTTCAATTCTATGACACGTGGACTCACCATCACTTCATCCACTTCCATTCTCAGTGCAGCAGTTTTGTTGGAGCGGCCTCACTCAAACAGCTGCAAACGTCCGTGGAAGAGTTGAGAACAAATACTCGTGCAGTGTGTGTCAGCTTGGGCAGATAGAAGTGACAATTTTCCAACCCACCCACGCACAAGCCTCAAATCTCAACGCACCACGGCAACAATATTTTTGAGAGAACACATCCTCCTTCCTTTGAATTTCGACAGCATTGTTCACATGGAGACGTTCAAGCACACACCAAAGAAACTTTGCCTGGCATGAAGTGGCTTTTCATCTTCGAAGTGTGCCACTATATCAGACAACGCGCGGCCGTGATCTCCTTGAGTGAGAGCCAACACCTACGTTGTAATTCTTATCATAACGCGTTCTTCAATCAAAGGGCGCTCAGGACTGAGCGACCGCAACACACAACCTCAAAGCTGCATGCCTTTTCAGGACACCACTGATTTCAGATTTTTACTGAGAACCAACCCTTTTCTCCCAGCAGCGACGTCAATTTCATCACTTGCATGGTCATCAACAAAGTGAAGATTGCTCACTCACCTGCACATTCATAGTTTGAAGAACCATGGAAGTTGCGCAGAATTGCTACACTTCGCTCAGTGACTGACTTATTCGCTCAAGTCTACCTGAATTCTGAACACAGACAGAGGATGGCTGCTCTTTATGAGCATTGTGGCACAACTGCTCGACCGACAAAACTTCCTTGTTGAGGGTGAACGTATGAGGCCCAACCAACACAACTGAACAGACCTTGACACGCGATCAAACATTTCACGCTTGGTGAACAAGAACCACCCGTCAATTTGGTGAATCACAAGAAACTTCCTCAGCTGAAGCTCAGATTCAGAAATGCAATAGCTTGTCTGAACGTCAACAGGACATTTGTTCACAACGGAAACTTCAGTCATCAGTGCTTGAAAACACGAAACAAACGCACACGCGCACACAAACACAACACACATGTACAATTTCCCACAGCACAGATCCACCCAAATTTTCGAAGCTACTGAAATTCGAGAGGATTTCCTCCGGCCCTTTTCGTCAATGATGAAGAAAATTCGAACCCATTCTCCCTTTTCTGTCATTTATTGCAGTTTTTCTTGGCTGGTAAAATCGACCTTGGACCAACGTTTCCGAATGCTGGTTTCAGACACGTCTACCCCATTTCACTACAAAGCTTGAACGACAACAGAGCGCTTTGAGTGCGAACAGCCGAATTCATCTTGACCCAGCACTGTGTAACATTGAACCAGAGATTTGGTGATGCAAAGAGACCCAAGAAAAAGAGCCGAATAATGACACGATAAGTCGGATTTTCCGTGGCTCTTTTTCAGGACACGTCACTCTTGATTTCCTTGAGACATGGATGAACAAACAGTGGATGTGTTGACTGAAGGCTCACAGTTTGAGTCACCACGAGGCGAGACTGCCACCAAGAAACTCCGAATTCCCAAAGACCAGAATATGCGAGTGACACTCACCAGAGGGGAAGACCAGAAAGCATAACCCCGTTCTCTCAAAAAGTGTCACTTCTTGTGGTACACCCACCAGCCTTTGAGGATCCTGTTGGTCACGGCTTCCTTCTCCTTCGGACTGAACTGCAGAATGGTCGAGATGGCGTTCAGCATTTGCTGTTTTCCCAGCGAGTCTGAACACACCATGTACTGAAACACCACATTTTTCAAGTACTCCAGATTTGCACTTTCTCTCGACTTGTTCCTTTCGTACTTCCTCACATCTTCCTTGAGGAAATCAATTTGTTCTTGATACTTCTCCTCTTTCATGCTGGCTGTGTGTTGCACGTCCCTCAGCGTCAACTCCAGAGTATGTTTTTGTTTTCTCAATGAATTAATCTCAACATCCTTTCTCGCTTGTTCGTGGGCAAAGTACAGGATGGACGTTTCTGAAGCGTGGGACCCTCCGAGAGAGTTTTTGGCCAGAAGTTCGCTGACCACGGCGTCCGTGTCCCCAGCACTGCCTTTCTTCCTCACAGTGATGCTGTACTCAGAGCCTTCAGAATCAGAAGCCTGCGAGTTTGTCCTTCTGAATGAGCTCACGTAGTGACTTTCGTATCTCTCTGGGCTTTTGGCCCTCAACAACTCAATTTCCTTGTCTTTTTCTGACAACAAAGCGATTGTTCTTTCTCTGTGCTTTCGAATTTCCAATTCTAAATCCGCTTCTTTCTGCTTGTGCTCCGCCGAAAGGTTCGCCAATTCCTCCTTGAATTTTTCCTGAAATGGAAAAGCCAAATTTAAAATTGGCAACAAGCTCAAACACAATGTGAGGTCGCGCGACAGTCAAACCTGGAATCTTCAGCTGCCAGGATGAAACATGAGCAGTTTACCTCCAGCGCAGCAATGGTTTTTCTGAGGTTGTCTTCCTTCTGCTTGTGCAGGGCAGCTTGTTCGTCCAGTTCATCCCTCAAACCTCGCACTTTGTCTCTCAAATCCGCAACTTGCGTTTTCAATCCGTCAGTTTCTTTGGAGGTGTCTTGCTGCAAACAATGTACAATTTTATTGCGTGTCTTAACATTTGAATTCAGCGTGGGTTCCTTTCACCTCGCGATAGTCTGTCACGCCTACCTTTGAGCTTTTTGTCTTCAACACCGACTGCGCCCTCAGTTTGTAGCGTTCAAATTCCTCCTTCAGTTGATCGTATTCAGCGTGGCACTTGCTGTGCAAATCTTGTTCATTGATCGGTTCAATGGTTCCAGAACCGAGAAGCTCTACAAAACGAAGTACCAATGTTCACAATGATGTTTTTACTTCGCATCTTGAGAGTGCGCCCCGCCAGGCACCGATGTTGCGACGGCCTAGATTTAACTTTCCCTTGTTGAAATCATTGTCAGCTTTTCACCACACAATTTGTCCACAGTTGTCGGGTGGGACACGCGTGCTTTTCACGAAGGTCGAGATGCTGAAACAGCACTCAATGCTCTGCCCAAAAGAAACATTCCACAATGAACAAACTACGCGAACTCTTTTCTTTGACGCTTGTGACAGTTCTTTCTTGAGCCCATGAAAACAACCTCAGTGATCAATTGTGGTTGCGTACCGTCCACATCGACGGGTTTCTCGGATCTCTCGTTGGCAAGCTTCAGCATGCCCTTGAGCCTGGTGATCTTGTCCATCAACGCCTGCACGTCCAGGTTGGCGTCATCAGACGAGGCGCCGGCGGTAGCGCCTCCATCGCTGCCGTGCGCCGCCCGCGCGAGCGCCGTGTTCTCGAGGTCGAGTTGTGTGACGCGCTCGCGCAGCTTGAGAATCGCCTGCTGGTCCTGCCGGGCAGACAAGTGGGTCATTCTGCGTGGATTCAAAGTCGAAAGATTTTGCACATTCACAGAAAACTGTGAATTGGCCTTTCCTCACACACAAACAAAATTGTTCTTCGTTCAGACACAACAAAACCAGTGAAAAGTGTCATTTCCCGACTCAATTTCGCTGTCCACTGCATGTGATGGCGTCACGGACTTAACTGTGATGACGAATCTCCCGACGACAGACGTCAATTTGACGTTCAAAGCATTTATTTGACAAAAATTCCAACGATAAAACTTCGATGGAGGCTCCAAAAACAAGCAGGTGCAACCTCATCGCTACTGTATGACTGTCCTGAACAACAGGTGGGAAATCAAATTTTGGTTTCGAAGGCAAGCTGTCGAAGCGACACCAGAAATTGGGCTCGATCAACCAATTGCTAACCCGTTCATCCAAACTCTCAGCAAAAGGGCCTTTGCCTATTTATGGCACACAGTCCTCGCGGACTGTGCGGAATCGCTATCAAGAGATTTCGGAGGCGCAATTTTTATCAACCGGTGGCAGTTGGTGTTCAACAGACCCGACGCCCCTGGAAACTCAGAAGTATTACTTTCCGTCACTTCAGACATCACAGGGAAGTATTTTGTCGTTGGCAAATGCTTTCCAAACTGTTTCGGGCGAGATTCTTATTTGTTTGTGGGAACCGACTGGAAACGCGAGTGCGCCTCACCTGGTATCTGAGTCGCTCGTAGTCGCCCACGACGGCGGACAGCTCGCTGAGCTTCTGCTCCAGACTCGACACACGCTGCTCGCCCTGCGCGCTGACGCTGGACGCGCGCTGCTCGGCGTCGTTGGCACGACGCTGCTCCTGCTGCAGCTGGATCCGGTGCTGGGCCTGAAGAAACCAGAGCGACAAGTTGTCTTGTCGTGCCAACTTCGTCGCTGCATGCGACAACCAGGCAATATACGTATTTCCAGATTGAAACCAGGTTAGCAAGCCGGAGGACTGACAAGATATCAAACCTTGACTTCCGCCATCTCCTTCTGCAGCTGTTTGAGCAGTGGGGATGGCTGTTCGGACTTGTTTTCTGAGTCCTTCAGTCTCTTGCGCACATCGTCAAGCTCTTTCCGTAAGCTCTGCAATCGCTGCTCGTAGTCAGCCGAAACATCAGGAACGTTCTGCTTCTCCGTCAACAGCTGCGCGGCGTCATCCAGCTACACAAGTAAACAGACAAAAGTTGAGGGCAATCCGGTGTTCGACTCCAAACGTCACACCCACGACACACCTGCCTTTTGTGTTTTGAACATCAGCAGCGGTATGCACAACCAAAATGACTATCGCGAAGCTTGCCTGGTGCTCCAGACCTTCCTTGGCCAGGCGCTCGTCAGCGAGTAACTTCTGCAGCTCCCTGAGCATGACAGCGTGGTCCGACTCCTCTTTCTCTCGCTCCTGCTGCTGAACCGACAACTTCTTCTTCCACTGAAATCAGGAAGAGGACTGAAACATCTCGTTTGGTCAAACCACACTCCATCGTCTGACCTAATCCTAATTTGTCAGAAATGGGACTTTTGCATGGCGATTTCAGTTCTGAGAGTTGTTCATCTGACCAAAAGCTTGAGGTTTTTACCTCTGCAAGTTCCATTTTCAACTCGTAAATCCTCTCCATTTGTTTGCTGTTCTCTTCCGTCAGTTTCTTCATCTTTTCTTCGTGCTCTTGCTTCAAGAAACAAGAAAAAGTTTGCTCAGAAGACGTTCTTGTCAGTGCAACGTAAGCCACTGAAATATCCCGTTCTTTCAACAATTTACTCACCCTCAATTTCTTCTTCTCCGCCTGGTAACTGGCTTCCATGGTGGATTTTTGTTGTGCAACCGTCGAAAGAGAGTTCGTCAGGGTTGTCAACTGCACTTTCAGACGCTGAACTTCTGAACTCTCTGTTTCAACCTGCAGACCACACGGCGATGATTGTGATTCTACTTCGCAAATTTCAGTCAGTTGGTGATACTCCTGCGAAAGGACTGTCGGAACGACGACTCAAATGGTCTCACATCAGGATCACCCTTCACTCACTACCTCAGAGTCGGTGGATGCGGTGTTTTGCTCATCAGACTTGGCGCTCTCCGCCGGAGTCGCGCCATGCTGGGCGTCGGAGCCGCGCCGCTCGGTCTCGGCGGGGCGCACCGCAGTCAACGCCCGCACGCTCGCCTCGTGAGCCTCTTTCTCCTTCAACAAGTTCTTGTACGCCTTCACCACATCTGCAGCAAAGTGAACAGTTTCAGTCGAAGCAAAACATTGTCCATGGCAGAAGCAAAGCATGAGTTGGGAATTTGTTCGTCATGCGCAACGACGTCGATATTCGTTCAGCCCTTGCGTAGTACTGCTCTGTCTGCTCGTACCAGTCAGTCTGGTCTTGTATCGGTTGAGTTCTTCTTCCTGAGTCTCGACCCTCTTCAGCAGTTCTGACCGAGTGGCACGGTCCATGACTGCTTCAAAACTGCTGGCACCTGCAAAATTGAAAAGGCACCATTTTGGAATCCCTGGTTCACTCGCTTTCAGGCAAGGAAGCAGGGTGGAACGGGTCCGTCAGTTTATGAGTTTCACAGTCAGGTTGTTCTGGTGAAATCAGTTCGCACTGCCAGGCAAATCTATAGATCTACGAGGTGGACATCTAAAGAGTCCTCGTATGACTTCGAAAAAGCGTTGCAGCTGGTTCCGAACCTGGAATCTCGTGTTGAACACTTCAGCAAGGCGTCTGCTTCTCCCTGCAGTTGCAGACTCCCAAGGTCGTTCCACTGAAACTACATGCTACCTTCTTGTTTTCTGCCAACTTTTATGTCGTGAAGACCTTTCGTACACCTTGTTTTCCACGCATATGAACGATCAAAACAATTGTCAATCACAATATTTTCCACGTCGCCCGCACACGAATTTGAGCCAATCAGAATCATGCAATGTTGAAGTGCGGTGTGAAGTTGAGACTCGGCTCACTGCAGTGAGAATTTTTTTGTGGGAAATATCAAATCAAGAGCACTTCAGACAGGTCAGTATCTCTATATACACAACTGACTCATGTATAATGGTGTTTATGCTTGAAAAGATCAGTTCTGTGACCAAAATGAATTAAAATTGAATAGATACTGTATTATCGCCCAGTAACACGTTGGGTGAGGTAAATCACTTTCTTAGGTTGTCGAGTTGGACCCGTGCTTGACGTTGAGAAGCGCAACGTTTTCTTTTCAGTCCAAGTTGTGTCACTTCGTTTTGGTTTCACGCAGTCCACTGGTGTGCTGACGTGACGTGCGGAGGCAAAGTTGGGGTTGAGTTCGAAGTGTCTGTATCACGAAACATTTTATTCACCAGACTTTGGATTCTCACCCTTGAGTGAATGAACAATGGCAGACGAGCAGGACCCCCGATTCGCCCACGTTGCGAAAGATCCCAGATTTCGGCAAATGGGAAAGAAGGCCAGGAAAGTGCACATCGACAAACGGTTTCGTTCCATGTTCAAGGATAAGAGATTCAAGTTGAAGTACACAGTTGACAAGAGAGGACGACCATTGAACACAAGCACGAATGAAGATCTGAGAAAGTTTTACGACTTGTCGGATTCAGACGAGTCTGACGACAGTGAGGAAGAGGAGGAGGAGGCACAGAAGATCTCGAAGAGTCGCAAAAAGAATGATAAAAAACGATCAAACCTCAAGAAACGTGCTGGGCACAAATTGGACGACAGTTCGAGTGGAATTGGAGAAGGTTTGTCAATGTTGTCCAAATATAAATACGATCAGTTGGACCCAGCGAATGTTTTGCATGAGCTTCATTTTTCAGAGTTTGTCGACAGTAATCCCAAATCGAAACGACAGGATGACAACAGTGGGGAGAGACAGGTGGAATCTTCTGACGCAGACGACCAGAGCAGCAATGAAGAGGAATCAGAAGGTGCGTGTGTATAAGCTGAGGAGCTGATGGTTAAAGTGAGATCGTCGTGCTAAGCTTGTTGATGTGTACATTTCACTTTCACAGTTGACGTGAAAGATGTGGATTTGGCGCGAGGGGAAGGTAACCAACTGAGTTCTTCCGATGAAGAGGAAGAATTCGCTTTTGAACAAGGTAACGTTCAAGCCTGAGCAGCGCGTGCGTGTATATGTGGGTGTGGTGTGTATGTGGGGGGGGGGGTTGATCGCTTTGGTCGTTCACAGTCGAACTATCGTGCAGATTGAAACGGCGGAATGAGCAACGAACGAGTATGGTGAAATAATTTTCTGTTCTTTGTTTCATCTTCAGAGAAATTTGATCACAATTGGGCTGAACTGGACAAAGAAGCTCCAGTCGCCCCAGAAATCACGTCGAGACTTGCTGTTTGCAACATGGACTGGGACCGAATCAAAGCAGAGGATTTGCTTGTCCTCTTCAACTCGTTCAAACCAACTGATGGCACCATCAAGCAAATCAGTGTCAGTGACTTTTTTCACTTTTTATGCAACGAGAAGCCTTGTTCAGTTTTGAACATTGCACAAATTGAAGTAAAAGGCGTTTTGCCGTTTGTTTCAACTCCAGATTTACTTGTCTGAGTTTGGAAAACAAAGACTGGCGGAAGAAGATTTGAAGGGACCGAAAGAACTTGTGGAGCACAAAGAGGACGAAGAAACGGGCAGCAAATCAGACGGTAACAAGATGTTGATGCACATAGCTAGGTGCACCCGCTGATTTTCCTTTGGTGCTACATTTCCTGAATTTTTTTTCGTGCAGGGTCTGCGTACCACACCGAAAAGTTGCGACAATACCAACTAAATCGGCTCAAGTATTACTACGCGGTGATGGAGTGTGATTCTCCTGAAACAGCGAACCATATCTACGAGAAGTGTGATGGAACGGAATACGAAAGCAGCTCAACCAAGATTGACCTGAGGCAAGTCACACACAGTTCAATTATTTTCTTTCCTCCTTCCCCCCAACAGGGAATTTATGGCCGTAATTTGCAATGTTATGACAGGTTCATTCCTGACGATATGGAATTTGACGAAGCGCCAGCTAGTTCAGTCAGTGACATGCCAGACACAACGTCCTACAAGCCTTCGCTCTTCAACTGTAAAGCACTCAATCAGTCTCGTGTAAGTGTATTCGAACACTAGATGATACCCAAGGAAACAAACTGTCACAAAAAAATTTCAGTCTCTTCTTCCGTTTGAAATTTCTCTTTGACTAATATTTAATCCACAAAACACTGTGTGGATCAGGTTGAATTGACGTGGGATGAGACGGACAGAAGGAGACAAGTTCTCCTGCAGAAGTTCAGCAAAGACGATCTGGAAAAGATGGACATCAAAGATTTTCTCGCCGGCAGCAGTTCTGAAGACGAAGGTACAGAAACAAATCACGTTTATCCGGCAGTCAAGCATTTGGTGCAGTGGTGGAACAGTTTCGCTGTGTGCTGTTGTTATCTTCCCACAGTTGGAAATGGATTTTGAGACGTGCATTTTCAGAACCGTACGCTGGGATCGAAGTCGCCGATTTTCTGAAAGAAGCAGCCGAGAAGGAAGACGCCGAAGACGAAGAGAAGAAGAAACAGAAATACAAGGACATTCTGTCGATTGCAAAGGAAAAGAGGGAAACATTTGAGGACAGTGACATGGAAATGGAGATAACATGGGAACCTGGTTTGTGTCTCAAGCACTTTGATCAAAAATGGATGTCTTCAATTGTGGGCGATATTCTTGCTGGAATTCTGTGTTGTATTTTGTTTTCTGTAGGTTTGAAAGAAGCGACTGAAGACTTGGTCGACAAGAAGACGAAGAAAAAGAACAAGTTGTCACCTTGGGAGAAATATCTAGAGAAAAGCAAAACAAAGAAGAGCAAAAAGCAGACCAAACTGGTAAGTGCTGAAACGCGGGCAAGTGAAGACCTGCGCGGTGACGTAAATTCAAAAAGACGGAAAATACATCCAACAAAGAACACTGAAAAGGGGTGGTGAAATGTTTCACTTCCATTTCAGAAGAACGACGACAGTGGTGTGTCTCCAGAGCAAGGCAGTGAGGATGACATTCCAGAAGGGGTGGACATGAATGACCCGTACTTCAAGGAAGAGATAGAAAAGTTTGACGAAGGATCGAGTGAAAAGTCACCAAGAAAAAAGAAGAAACAGAAGAAACAAACTGCGGAAACTGTCACAGAAAGTGGTCAGAATGAACAGGTAAAATGAGTGAATTGGAAGCGGTGACAAGAATAGCGTGAAGTCAACAAAAATGTACACTCTGGTCACCTATTTTTGGCGGGATCAGGCTGCTCTGTCGCTGCTGATGATGGATGAAGACAACGACAGTCAGCACTTCAGTCTGAAGAGCATCCAGCAGCGCGAGAAGCTGGAGAAGAAACGGCGCAAGAAGAAGACGAAACAACAGCTGATCGCGGACAAGGCTGTTGAAGACACGTTCAAGGCAAGAAATGTTCACAAAAATGCGAGTGCAGAAGAGCAAGCTTGTGTTGTTGAGACCCAAGTTTCGTGGATGCTTTTCAACGGGGCACTGTCTTTTGCTGTGGTTTTGTTACACTTGGGGCTGTACAGCCCTCCCATCCAAGCGTACGGCGCGGTGGGGGGAGGGGGGTGAAGCGGTGTGAACAAAGGAGTGGATGTGATTGCCACTGCCCTTTTCATACACACGAAGTGCACATCTAGTGAGACAGATTTTTTTGTCCTTGTGCAGAGTGTCTGGGCACTTTGCACACTCGTACAAACTCGCACTTCGTGTTTGTGCTCTTATCCCAAAGGGCCTCTGCTTTGTTTTCGGCACTTGACCCAAACAGCCCGATCATTGTTCTTGTTGCAATGGCTTGTACAGTGTTATATTTTGCGCTTGCAGATGGACTTGGATGACCCGCGATTCGCATCAGTGTACGACAATCCGCATTTCAACATCGACCCGTCCGCTCCAGAGTACAAGGCAACAAAATCTATGGACTTGTTGGTGCGTGAAAAGATCAACCGACGCGACAAAAAGAGGAAAAGAAAAACTGTTCATAACTCTGAACAAAGAGTCAAAGTGACAAAAGTCATCAGTGATTTTGAACCTTCCCAGGGCGATTCTGTCGCCAACTTGGTGAATTCAGTGAAAGCTAAGGCGAAAAAACTTCAGACCAGAAAGGCCAAATGCAAATAAAACAAGTCAGTGACATTTTTGTTTTGTCTTCTGTGAGGTGGAGATTCTGTCTTCAACGGGTAAATAAATACAAAACAAATACCGGTCGACATTTAAGTTTGTGTGAAATGGGGAAAAAAAAAACAATTGTGAGTGATATGGTGTTTCGGCTCCTGCTCGTGGCGCATAAAGAATTGTTCTGAGTGTCGGCATGACGTTTAGCTGAACACGAACGGCCACACAGGTCCAATCGAGAATTGAGTGTCGTTTTCACATGGTGAAGACCATTTCAACAACCAGGAACAGAAGCTTTTGGTATTTTTTCGCAATGTGTTTGTGAACAATCACTTGTTGCTGATAACTTTGTAAACAGTTGAAACGATGGGCTCAGCGCCAAGTTCGTTTGCAAGAAAGGACAAAGCGATTCACGGTGAAAACTTCCGGTTTCTACAGTTCCTACCGCAACAATTTTGGACTTCCTTGGTGAACACGCGAATACGTCAAGTACAAATGTATCGAGTATTGAAAGATCCACAAGTAAAATGTGGTTTCGAACAGGGACGACAATGAAGTTCGTTGGAAGCCACAAAACGGAATTTGGACTGGGGCTGTATCGATCCAAGTACAAAAGGGGAAAACTTTTGAGTCGCCATTGCAAGAACGCGCGGCTTCTGCCAGATCTATCTTCCGTTTGAGATCACAGGAACATATTGGGTACAACTTCTGGTGAAATAATGAGGTGACTAAATTGGCGTGTGAAGTTTGATGGTTGCATTGATGCTTGCTTTGCTGGGCTGCAAATGTTGGCAGCTTGAATGTCTTCCATTGGACAACGACAGTTCAACTATGTGATGATGTCAGTGTTTCGTTGACGTACGCGTCAAAGAATGTCAGGAAGTCGTGTCGGAAAGCCCAGAGGGTGCTGAGAAACTTTTTGTCGGCCGGGAAGCGTGGATGTGGTACGGCGTATCTGTGATCCTGCACCTCAGACCCGATCTGCTCATCGACCAAGTGGTGAAGATCAAACAGCAGCACTTGACTCAAAACGCACAGCTGCGACATCGCCAAATGCCTGACCACAAATGCTCCGGTTCGAAATGAAGGCGAATTTCTCGGACGAACGCCGGTGAGCCTTCCATCGTAGTAGAGCTCGTTGTAGTATCCTTGATGCAGATGTTGAATGTAGATCATCAGTGTTGTGTGAAGTCTCGACAGAGTTCTGTTCAACTGCTGAATAATGCTCTCTTCGGTTCTGTTGACCTGTGAAAACAATGCAAATCGGTCAGATCGTGTCAGTAGAATTCGCCAGTTAATTAATTTACTGTCAACGCGATCTGAAATTTCCGCAGATCCAAGAGCGTTATGTACAAGGAGCATCACTCATCTGTGCAAGGTCAAAATTGTTGTCAACAGCCCCCGCCTTTATTGCAGTTGTGCACGATCAGTATTTTTGGATCGAAACAAAAGAACCGAGACCCTCAGTTGGCTGGATCCTTGAGCGAAGAGCGACGGGCCTTCCCAACATGTTTCACACGTGCAGCACGCGAGAACGAAGGAAGTGAGATTGTGAGGCTGTACCTGAGGTGGTGGCGCTGATGAGTTGACGAGGAATCTTGTCACTGGAGGAAATTCGCTGTCGACCAGCACTTCAATGGTTGGTCCGTTCTCACCGCTCAACCTGGTCATCTGTGAAACACGCATCGACATTTGCACATCACCAAATGCTAGGACATTGTGTTCAGCTCTCAGAGTTCGCGATTCGTTTTGAGAAGCGGGGATTTTTCTGAACGACGTATCTTTGATCTCCATTATTTTGAGGATTGTTCCTGGGTTGGGGTTTCTTGATTGGATCACACCTCAAACATGTATGCACGCAGGCCTTTGTGCACGTCACGAGGCGTCTGCAGCAAGTTCCAGCATCTTGGTTCATCACTTTCGGTGTTGGGATTGTCCGCAGTTGTGCAAGACAGGGTTCTCACACTGTACAAGATGGTTCCTGTGAAATCACACAATGACTTTTCGAGACCTTTGGTCGAGAAAGTAGTTGTGTGACTGAACAGGAACCCTTTTTGTAAAGGTGAGAACCCATTTGTCCCACGATGCAAGCACATGCGACCAGTTTTGTGACCGCAGAGTTGTAGAAATACCGTATCTTGCCATGTATTTGTCGCACTCGTGTATGAAACGCACCCCTCCCTTTGAGTGAATGACTGCATTTTGTTGACAACTCAATTCCAGAAAAGCCCCCAACTTCATTCAAACTCAATCGCAATGCAGATCCTTGATCTAACCTCGAGGAGTAACTCAAGTGGAATTTGAACGGACCGACACCTCTTTCTGTTCTCGAGTGTTTACGTTACATTTCTTGCAGTGCGAGCATTTTTCATGACATGCCAAAAGTCTCACGAAGAGTGTACCTACCCTTTCTGTGGTCTTGAAAATGTTCAACGACTGGTTGACAAATTCAGAAAGAAAGAAAACAAGTGGTTTCAAAACACACTTGTTTGCATGGAGACGGCATGTTGTGTGCACTTGGTAGAACTTCATTGCAGCTGTGCGCTTGATTTAGGTTCCCGTGCAAACATTCGCACGCGAGTTCTGGCTGATAGCGCGTGGTCATTATCGGAGACACGCGAGAGAAAATTAACGATTTTTGATTGACGTTCCGGTTACAATGCAAAGATGTGGTGTGTTTGTTCTTACCATTGCTTCTATCAGGGCGTCACATTCGAGTGCGGAGACGGCGATGAGAGGCGGGAGGCGATCGAGGCCGTTGAGGCTGCCCTCCGCTGCTTCGCGCCCGCGCAACAAGAGGCTGCGCGGCGTCGCCTTGCCTCCGCACGGGGCGAGCACCTGAGGGGGCGGGGGCTCCACCAGGATGTCGTTCTGATCCTCCTCTGTCACTGTCTGGGTGGCGTTTCCACACTTTCCTGCTGCTGCATGGAACAAAACGTCAGCTTTTGTTGTGTGAAATGCGCTTTTTGATGTTTCTTCCACTTTTTGATGGAAAAACAGTGTTCGGTTTGATCTTGTCCCAGTCAAAAAGAACAAGAGCGCACACTTTGTTGACGTTTTCACAAAGAAAAAACAACAAAGAAAAAAAAAGAGATCCCTTTGCTTTTCAAAGATTGTGCTTGACCATCTTAACAGCAAATCAGTGGATGAAATTCTCAAGTGCGTAAGAAATTGTGACAAAAGATAAAATGTTCGTCCAATTTTGGCTTCGCGTAATTGAGACCGTGCTGTTCTTTTTTCACAAATCGAATTCAATGACGGAAATGCATACCTTGGCAAAACGGAATTACAACAAGTAGATGTGCAAGCCAAAATCCTTTCATTTTCGTCGCGATGAAGTGCTCTCGCAAGAGATGTTTGAATGACCAGTGTTGAAATGGGGTAATGTAGTCCAAATTTGGGGGTTTAATTTAAAGGGCGCGAACCAGAACAAAATTTCTGTGAAATTCGGGGGATTTGCCCGTTTGGTTCAGTTTTCACATTCAATTTTATTTATTTGTTTGTACAAGAAGAGAATCCTGCCCTCATTCATTTACTTCTCTTGGTTCTATTAATTTACTTCCAATATCAATCATGGCAAATAGGAGTGTGTTGGAACGTGTGGTTTAGTTTTGCCGCGGACGGACAAATGACGACCTCCCCGTTTCCGGTGAGTACCACGGGAAAGGGAAGAAAAAACAACCACATTTCCATGTTTATGATGAGCGGTCGGCCGGGTTTGGTGAGACATATTCGCAGGCGATGACATCCACATCCGACGAAATTCTTTGCGCGTGTGTGGACGCTGAGGTCGTGACGCGCGGCGGTTAAACCTCCTGGTGCTGGTGCCGTCGGACCGCACCCACAGGTCGACGCCGCGATTCGCGCATTGTCCGTGCAGAAAAATTGTTGCATATTGTTTGTCTTGTGGAAAATTTTCCCCACTTCGATGCAAAAGGATGGTCTTTTGGTTTTTCCAATCGGCTTCATTCGAAATTCTCGACCTCCATCTGGAGGTCAGGATCAGGAACAAAAATCCTTTGCTGGAACTAGATCTTCCAAAGAGGAGCAAGGGTGCAAGTCTCGATATTTCAGACACGGACAAACGTTGATATCTCTGTGTGTGTGTGTGTGTGTGTGTGTGTGTGTGTGTGTGTGTGTGTGTGTGTGTGTGATATTCGTAGAGACCGTTACATTTCGTGTCTTGACAATAGACCACACCTGCGGGAAGTAATTTTTGATAAAATTTCCTGAAAACCAGCCGTCCGTATCTCCACTTTCACTTTGCCCACAAAATGTGCTGAGGGCTTCAAATCAACCACACGCGTGAGTCTATCGTGTCGCAACGACACGTACAAAGTTGACTGGCGATGAAAAAATGCGCTGAGCTTGGTGGGAGTGAGGCTGAGAAACCACGCTTCTTTGGGATCTGCTTGATATTGTTTTTCTTCCACGATAGCCAGTTGTTTGACTCATATTCTCTTGGCAAAAATTCTTGTCGTTAAAGACGTGGCGTAAAATCTCGGGAGAATGGGGTGAAAGCTGATTTACGTCCTGATGAAAAAGCACCACCCATCTTCGAAGTGTGTAAATTGAGCAGCCAATGTTTGAGAAGAGATGTCCTTGCAAATGCTTAGAATTTGCTGAAAATATAAACTTCTCGCAGGTTGACAAGAATCCTGGCCTTTTTGCTCGCAAATCTTGAAGAATCAGAAGTTCTGGAAACTTTTCAAAGTCTTCTGAAAACTTGCTCCCAGATGAATTGCTTCAGGGTGCTGACACACTGAACCCCGATCTGGATGGTGAGTCGCGCGACTGGATGGGTGAATCGCAGTTGCAGCAGTGCGGAGTCAGGTCGCTCAATCGCTGCAAGGCATTTTCAATGGATGCAACACACTCAGCTGCGACTCTCTGCTGCGATGCACCATCCAGTCGCACCAACCGGATCCGTTCCCATTGGGCAACGCGATTTTTGTGTCATCCACTCCGATTGGATGGTCACTGGATGGCGGGAATATCCAGGGCAGCAGACGACAGTTGTTAGAACCATC
>JAAUXT010055026.1_pt1 | contig 48526 bp, 49 predicted proteins | sample 7278171 | NCBI WGS metagenome assembly JAAUXT01 (sample SAMN14350112, study PRJNA611818) | marine sediment metagenome | isolation source: surface marine sediment (1.8m) | place: French Polynesia: Moorea | collected 2018-08
CATGAAACTGCTGCTGACATACTTTTGGAAGACGCTGCCTATAGGTGCTTCGATTTGGCTCGCACCGATTTGGCTCAAATCGTGCAACCCACCTCAAATCACCTAAAAACGACTCACAGTTCAGCATCCGCGCAATAGCTCCACAACGAAAAGGCCCGTATTAGTTTCTCATTTACATCCCAAGTTGTTTCTCTGCACAAAGAAGCTCAGCATCCCATTACCATGAGAAAGACGCCGAATTTCCGGGTTGATTCAGTGGAACTCACGTCAGCCCCGCGCCTCCGCCAACCGACCGTCCCGACACTAAATTGTGCTGTTGGTAGATACTCTCTGATCGCTTTTGTGATTGCCTCCCTCAGAGGCTTGAAATATTGAATGGCATTGCTCTTCAATATCAAGAGACTATCTCTTGATGAAGATGAATGACAATATGATTTTCATTAAATCATCTTTTTTCGCGATAAAATTCCACTCTGCTGTCTTCTCCACCGTTTCAGCCTTTAGGAGAAAAGCAACTGCGACGGCCTGCACCAGTCCTGGGGTTTGAAGTTTCAACGAGGCATTTGAATTGAATTTGAAGCTTGATTAGAGCTGATTGCTCTGTTCGTTCCAGTGATACCTGAGTTTCATTCAAAAATATTCCCGACAAAGCGTCGGAGGTCACACCATTCATCACCAGGGAGACCAATGCGGTGGCACGCTGCTAAGTTGGCAAACGACAACCTCAAATTGTCGCTTAAGTATTTGTTCACATAGCCATTAAGTAAATATGTGCAAATGCACCAGATGTGCAACAATAGAACGTCGATGTCATGACATTTCTGGTGTGAAGACACGAACAAGAAGACCAGCAAATTCCTCCGTAGTTCAGTTCGATGTGGCATGCAATGTGGCGTCGAGGTTAATTGCTCAAAACTGTTGCAAAGTGAATTCTTCCAGCCACAGATTTTTAAAACAGCTACAAGTTTTCAAAACGCTGCATTACTCGGAAGAAACAACCACCGAGCACAAAACTGACTGCCTTGGCCTTTTCCAGGAGTGAACTTTTGGTTGCCTCACGAAAACAGTGATCGGTGATTGGAGGCAGATGCCGGGCAGGTGCGCCCATCTGTCGGTTTGCCGTCAGAGTGATTGACACACTGCGCATGAACATACAAGTGGAATGTGTTGACAGATGTTCCTGCAGAAAAATCTATCACAATGATGCATCACCTTCGCAAAATGCCCCCTGCAAAGCGCGCTCGATTTACAAGTCAGAAGCCCACGGGTTTGCTCCTCCAGGCATCAATCGCTGGGAAAAGAGTACGTCTGACCGCCAACTCGGTAACTTTCAGAAACTAGCTTGATCAATTTGGACCCCCCCCCCAAAAAAAAGACAGCAAAGAAACCCTGTCCAACCATAAACCCTGTGCTGGCCAACAACTCTGCCTGGTTGGTGAAACACAATGGTTTTCTGCTCTTGTGACAAGTGCGCATGCAGTGAACGAAGCCCTCAGTTTCGTGTGACCTCGACAAATCAAACTTCCCGTGTCTAATTGGTTGTCAAATTTTAATTGGAGTCTCGGACATCAACAGATTGTTGTCAGGAACCCTTTTTCGAAGTCCACCGGGCTACAATAATTCAGTGTCCCATGCAGATTGCAAAGTCTTTCAGGCTCTTTTAGCAGCAGGCTCCGTAGCCGCAAAACGTACACGTACATGTAGCTTGCAGATGCAACTCCCCTTTCTGGAAGAGCAAACAGATATGAAACACAAATATTCACACTATTTTTGAGACCAAACTTGGGCTTGAGAGTCTTTTTGAAACTGGATAACTTGGAGAAAAGAAATATAGATATTACTCAGGTTTTTGACTGAGAAATATTTGTGCAGTTTATAGTGGACTCTTCCAGAATAGGGGAGTTGCATCTGGAAGCTACGTGCTACGTGTACGTTTCGCGGCTACGGAGCATGCTGCTAAAACTCCCAACATCAATAAAACTTTGCATTCAGACAATTGCTCGTTTTGACTCAACAAAGAAACGTTTTGTAACTGCACCAGAACGTTTTGCTCGTGTTGTTTTCACCAAAGATCAGTCTTTGTGCAAGATGTCTGTCTTTCAAATGTCTTTCAAACCCGAAGACATCAACATTCTCATGAGGTCCAAAGGAAAAGTAAACAAATCACTCGACAGCCTAATTCGTTGAACTTTTGAGTGCAATTTGTCGTGTGCGAAAAATGGAGTCCGGCGATCAAAACTGTGATTTTGACAACAATGCACCAGTCACCGTACACTCTTGCTCAACAGACAAGAACGAATGAAACATCTTGTTGGCAACAAAAACGGTTCTGTACGACAGATAAGCCAACAAGACAGTTTTGGTTGTCCAGGACAAAAATATCCTCCAGGATCGTACACTGGACCTGTGTCGTCCGACAGAAGGTCTCAAGCTCCCTGCATCCGACGCGTGAAGAACGTTGTCAGGCTTGCTCAGAAACTTTTGAAGTTGAAGCCAAAACGTTGGGAAAAGTCACTTGTGTGAACCTTGAGCAGATCGCAGACGTGAATTCATTACAACGTTCCGGGAGTTCCATGCTTTCGGAAGCCACACGAAACTTTTCTCTTGGCCTGTCACCGAAATTGGTCAGCATTGGAGTCCGAATTGATTCAACATGTCACGCTTGATCTACCGACACCGACAGTTTGGAAAGCGACAAGATACGCAAGGATGTTTGGATGAACACCACATTCCAGCCCTTGATTTCAACAAACGCAACCCAGGTCAATGTAAACCACCGGACAGCTGATCAAGAGCCACTTTCAGAAGACGTAAAACAAAGCAGAACGTAACCACTTGCAGCAAAACCAATTTGCAAAGCGCAAATTGATGGCGATCCACTCCGGGTTCATCTGACGCAGAAAAAGCTCACCAGCTCCGAAATGTCACGACTCCTGAGTACACGTAGTTCACCGGGAAATTGCAAAGAAACCGAACGCGAAGAGCTGAACAGAACCAGGCAGCTTCAAACTTTTCAGCTTGGGCGACAAGGCTGACGACATCTCTTTTTGTGTGTCGGGGGAGTCGAAGAACCGCACATATCACCTTTACGGACTTGAACGCCACGGCCAAAATGCTTCTTGAACCAATTCCACGAAACCTTTCCTTTGCCTCCACAAAACTGCTGCTGTAATGCGTTGCCTCAACAACATGAAGTCATCAACATGTTTGGCCACTGTCAGTTAAACATCATGTTTGTGGATCTTGCGGATTTGACCGTCTGGCTTGCACTGCCAAGATCCCAGTCTTGTGCTGTTGACACAGACAGCACGTGGAGATGCTGCTTCTGTGCTTTTCCCACCAGAACATACGAGGCTCTGAGGCACTGCATTTGCGCAAAGTTTTCAATAATCATTTTCTACAAAAATATTTTATTCTTTAAGCTGCCCCACAACATCACTGGAGATTACAGTGTGTGTCTGAACTTTACAAAGCATCTTGAGGTGCGAGAACTTCAGCGTTCATATTATGCTGCGTTCACACAATGTTTCCTGGTTCAGATGCCTCGTGTGTAACTGTTTTGTGTCCAAAGGCCGCAGTGCACTGCGAACCTCTGTTCTCGCTCCAATCAAGCAAAACAAGTCAAGTACTCACGGTCACTCCCAACATCATCTGATTCGTCGCAAACTGCAAGTTTGCAGATGGCGACGCAGGTCTCACGAGTCTGTTGTTGGATTGGCATGTCGACATCCCAAACACTAACCTCCGTCCCGGAAAGCTGCCACTCACTTGTCCTCAGTGTCTGACTCCTCACTGCTCGTACTGTCCGGCATGTCACTGTCAGAGTCTGTCGTCTTGGTGGGGGCGGGTAATCCCAGCTTGGACTTGTATTCAGTCTCAGCGTCCTTTTCCTCATCATCCTCCTTGTCCTCGTCTTTCTCGTCATCGTCCTCGTCTCCGCTCTCGTCGCTGTCCGATTCTTCCGCCTCCTTCCACTTCTTGGCCATGGACAGCAGCTTGAGGTTCGGCTTGGCTCCCTCCTCGTCGGGGAAGATGTAGTCGAAGTATTCCTCCCACCCGGCGTCGCTCTGTTGGATCAGATCAACAAGATTGTCAACAAAGGGGCAATCATCTCATAAACCGGTACGAATAATGGCAGCTTTGCACGAAATCGTCTTTTGAAACTGGTCCAAGTTTACTTAGCACAAAGCAACATTTACACTGCTGTTCGACAGAATACGCGCAAGTTCCGAGGAAAACCACTCTCATCTGCGAATAATTTTTCAACCGCGGGCGCCGCTGCGACTCACCCCGTCCTCGGTCTGCACCTTCCGCCGCCGCTTCACTTTGTCCGGCATCATTTTGTCGACGGCGGCGCGGGACGCCTCGTCCCCGTGCTCGTACTGCAACGACAAGTGCACAAAGTGAGCTCTGAGTATTCATTCGGGAAAAGGAAATCAAACAGTGGCTGATGGCGTAAATTTCCAGAATGAAGACGTGTAGGTTTGAGGACGCAAACTGCTGATTCATACGTGTGCACACGCACGCACAAACCCAGAAGAATCTTTCAGAAATTACGCAAAGAAACAACGTCGGAGAAAAGGACTCAAAATTTTTCATCAAGAATTGCAAAAGACAAAAAGAATTAAAACTGTTTTTATTCTTTGAAACATGCCACGCCTTGCAAATCCTTCGTGTTTCAAATGTTCAAAATCCCCTGATTTTCTCAGAAAAGTTCTGGTTCTTTTGTTCCCGATACTTCCACGACAAAAAAAGGATTTTTGTAACAAAAATAAAATCCCCACCAACTGTGATTTTACTCATTTTAATTGTTTCCAGGTTCCAAACGTAAACCATTCTTGTCTTCTCCCCCCGCCCAGAAATTCCACTGCTCTGTAACTGCTCATGCAGCTGCTTTGGACACCAAAACTATTGTGTCCTTGAGACCAATCGTACATCAAACCAACAGCACTCAATGAATTTATTTTGCATTGCAAAACACGACAGCGACTCAAAATCGTTGTGTCATTCCGGTTATTTACGAGAATTTTTTTTCAGTGAATGAGATAACAAGGCTACGAACGCATTGCTTTTCGTGACCGATACACAGCAAGCTCTGATCACCATTCCAGACTAAGCTCGTTTTCCACTTGGTTGCACTGATATCTCTTCGCAGATCAATTCTCTCATCCCCACAAATGCAGCCACTTCAAGTCCGGGGGACGCTCTAACTTCAGAACCGAGTCAAAACTATTTTCTCGTGTTTCACTTTTGTGACTGTTTGGGATTTTACTTTGTGAAGTAAACTCATGGATATATTTTCGCAAGTTGGGGGTTCATCAAAGTTTCGTGGACACTCCAACTGAGGATGTTTCGGAGGAACCAGTCGACTTTTTTGAGATTTTTGACTGCTGCTGTCAATGCACAGCAAGTCAAACGCCGCGTCACACGACAAGTGCCCAACTCAAGCTGCCACAGATGCCGCTCTGGGAGAACTGTCTGTACGCACGAGTAATCTCACAACTGAAAGGCTTCCTCAAACTCAATCAATAGGCTTATCAAGAGAGCAGTTCCTTTCGCAAATGGGTCCTGATAAATCTGCAGTGCTCCTTTAATCTTCAAGTGGCCACGACGCAACCCAATAGTTTTTGCCCCGAGCAGGAGGTCCCGACCGTTCAATTCGATCTCTTCATTTTGACGGAATTTCTTCTGCTTTTGGTGCGTCTCCATGGCGACCAACATGTTTGCACAGGACTGAATTTCTCTGTCTGCCGTTCTCACTCGCGTGTTGGTTCTCATCATGTGAAAGTCACAAAAAAGACAATTTCGTGTTGGACAAACACCGAAATCTAGACTTTCACCCAGTGCACAGGTTTTTCTGGACAGAATGAGACCGCATCTCGTTCTTGTGCCACAATCATAACGTCGTCGCAGGCAACAACTGCTTGCTTCGTTTCCCCGACCTTCCACTTTGAAAGGCCTCAAGACACACCACAAAAACTCTCTGGTTCTTCCTGTCCAGCTTGGAGTAAGAATGTCTGTCGTTTGCAACTGGCATCAGCTTGAGACAAAAAGAGAAGTTCTGAATATCTCACGCACCACTGACGCGCATAGATAAAGCTCGCCCGACAGAACGAAGAGAACAGAAATACCTCAAACTCTTTCCAGTTCTCCAGCAGCATGAGGCGTTCCTCCTTGTCGTTAATTTCCTTCATGGACTGACAGCCTTCTCGGTACACGTCCCGCGCTTTCTGCAGACTGTCCTCCGTGCCCAGCGACAGCTCGAACTGAGCGTAGCTGATCCAAACCTGCAACAACACAAAGCAAATGGTACATTCAAGTTGGCGTTGCATGAAAAGTCAAGAAACTGCAGAAACAAGTTGAGTTACGTGCTCGCTCGGCTGCGGAAATGTTCAACAACTATCGTCTGTTGAAATGCAAACAAGTATGTGCACTGGATAAGTCTTTGGACAACAGAGATCCAGACAAAAGGGCACCTTGACGTGTTGCGTTCTCTGGAGCAGCCGCTTGTAGAGGCGTCGCGTGTTGTCATACTCTTCCTGCTCGATCTCAAAGTCGATGTAGCCCTTCCACAACACCTCCGGCATGTCGAGGCGCGGCTGGTTGATCGCCAGTTCGTAGATGGCTCTGCTTCGTTCAACGTCGCCGAGGATCGACTCCAGCTCCGCGTACTGCGCAATGAGGCGACGTAATGTTGACAACAGGACCAGACACGCAAATCACACTTGGGAGACTTTGATAACAGTTGACTGATCACGTGGCACATCGTCTTTCAAGCAAATTCACGGAGCCGAATGGTGCATTTCGTGAGATAGTGGCCAGCTGCTACAAGGCCCCGAGAATTGTATCATCATCTGGGATTTTGTTGCACTGAATGATCCTGAGTTTGGTTTATCTCACACCAAGACAAACTGCTCACCTTCATCCAGGTTGTGCAATTTTCTCCCGAGAAGGTCAGGAATTTTTCATACAAGATTCGACACCGTTCAAACTCGCGCAACTGAATTTCCAGATCAATGTACCCACGGAACAGCTTGTCTTTCGGGCACTTCCCGATCGCTGCACCCTGGAAGGACAAAACGGTCAACGTGACAGCACGCTTTGAATCTTTTTGAAAGTGTTCCACTCACAAAGTGTCATGTGACAACGCAAAACATACCAGTATTTTTCTGGCCCTGCTAAGATCCTTTTGCCTGATTTCGAACTGGGCGAACAGGAGCCAAATTTTTGCGAAGGTGAATCGCTTGTGAGGCAACAGTTCCAAACACGCCTGGTAAACTTGTCGTGTTCTGTCATAATCTTCAACTTCCAACTCTTCGTAGAGCGCGTAGTTGATCCACAGATAGATGTACCGTCTCCAATGCCTCTTTTCCTGCAAAGCCGGCCACATTACAGTGAAGAGCCAAGATGTTTGTCTTCAAAAACCTGGCATGACTGCATAACACACATGATACAGTTCGTAATCGGCGTGTGCAAAAACCAACACTTCCATTTATTTCCTGCTTTCCTGCTGTTTGTCATGTCTGAGGCAGAACTCACCTTGGATGGTGGCACATTGGCGATGGCTCTCTCATAGACTTCCCTCACTTGATCCACATCTCCGTCGCTTTCCAACAGTCTCAGATAGTCGAACCATGCGTCGTAGTTGTGAGGATTCGCTTTCACTTCCTGCAGTCACCAGAAGAAATCCATTGTGTTTTCGATTTGACAGTTCCAAGTGGCTCGTTTTGAATCAATCTCATCGGTGCGTGCGATCTTTGATGCAAACAAATCGACTGAGCTAACTTCGTCAGAGCACTTGATGATTCCTACCTCTTCGTATTGGAACTTCCTCTTGCTGACGATGACATCCTCAATACCTGCCCTGTCTCCATACTTCTTTTCGTGGATCGTGTATGCTTTGTAAATTTCCTGACACGTTTCTTTCGGCATGTGGTCCAGCGCGTATTTGTAAATTACTCGAGCACGATCGTGCTGCAAAGGAAAAGACGTACAACTGATTTTTCTGGCCTGGGCAAGAAAATGAACACAACTATCTGACTTGGCAATGATGACTTGAAATGATTTGTCGCCTTACTTCTTTCTGAGCTTCTTCAAATTTTGCAAATGCAATGAGCAGTTTCTCGTTCATGTTGTCTTCTCCAAAAAAGTCGACAGCGCGCTCGAAGATTCTTCTGGCACTGTTTATGTAGCCGTGTTTCTCTTCAAACTTGGCATATTTGACCCAGTTTTTGACCTGTAGAGAGTACGTGCACGATCATGTCAACTTCGTGATTCACATTTTGTTTTCAATGTTCATCACAATGACATTCACTGCATTTTCGTTTGTTCATGTTCGTACCTCTGGATGCACCATCACGAATCTCTCGTAAATATGCCTCGCTCTGTCCAGCTCCTTGTAACGTAATTCGAAGTTTATGTACGACTGCCACGCTTGTTCTTCCGGTTCCCATTCCATCCAACGCTCAAACACCTGCCGAGCTCCTGAAAGAGTCCAGGGCTTGACAACCACGGCGCTGACATGAAACAGGTCGCGGCGCCTTCTTTTGTACAGTCGAAGAAACTGACACGTGTGTCTGCGAGAATGCTCACCACCGCTGTTTCCCAACATTTCTTCCATGTACGTGTACTTGTACCAGAACTGGTTAGCTCTGGGAAGAATAGTTATGGCTCGGTCCCACACGTTTCTGGCGTGATTCAGCTGGCGATTTCTGAAGTTGGAAAGACGCACCAAATTTTCACACCAAGATTGAATCGACAATCTATTCTGCAATCACTCCAGACATGAACACGAGATCTCCAAACATACGGTACCTCATTTCCATTTCTGCATATTTCAGCCAAACTGTGACGTTTCTGTGATCAACATCTAAAGTTCTTTCGTACACAGACCGTGCTCTGCAACGTAAACGAAAAGAAATTTTTGCAAATCCAACTACTTGTTGAGTCCAACTCTGTTAGAGTTACAAGTGAGCAAACACATTTGTGGTTTCCCAGCTGACTCCTCACCCAAAGCTTCGCACGAAAAACGGTTTTGACAGTTTCTCGAAGGAATTGCTGCTGGACAAAAGCACAGCGTCGAACCATAAAAACTCACCTTTGTATTTCCGTTTGTGCTTCTTCCCAACTTGCGTATTTCAGCCAGTTGGTGATGACTGTACGGTTCTTTCTGATGTTGTCCTCAAAACCTTTTCTTTTTCTCAGTCTGTACGATGCTAACTCCGCTGGATCTGATATTTTTTGTTTTGGAGGCTGACATGGAAAAAGGCATCATTGACAGCAGTTGTGACGATGTCACGGTGATGACGGACACATACGAGCGTACAATGATCTGCAGCAATGTTCTCAACTCACCGGTTGTGACAGCTCAAGCTCCCTCTCCTTGGCTTCTCGGAGAAGCTGCTCCGCCGTGATCTGGACGGCTGCGGGCATTTTATTTTTCACCTGGTAATAAATGTCGTGTGAATCGTTCAACATTATCGAACATAGGTCGACCTTCGCAAAGTGACAAAGTCCCCTTGAAATACTGAACTTTATGTGCCACTGTGGTTCTTCAAATAATTTGTCAGGCTTCATGATCAAATACCAATGGAAAATCTGGAGAAAATTTGTGAGCTATGCCACTCAGAGTACTCTATTATCGCTCAAACACTTTCATTCATCACATACTTTCGCCACTTTGGGCATTTTGTTCTTCCCATCCATGGGATCATCCATGTCTTCAATCATGATTGTGCGGTACAGATATTTCCACTTCGTCAAGAGAAAGGTACAAATGAAACAAACGAAGGAAATCCGTCAAAATGCTGCTCCAACGTTTTATCAAACGCCAATGAGTGTTGAAATTCTTCCGATCACTTCTACGCTTCTTCAAATGAAGTTTTTGCTTTGTGCCCTGGCAGGCTTTTCTAAATTTATATTTCAGTAAAGTTTTTAGGTGCACAGAAATACGCAGGTATACAGGAAATCTGCCATTTGTCTAACTATTGCGCGTTTCAAAACGGAGAAAAGTATTTTGCACTCCATGGCAAAGCGGTTGTTGCCATGGAGAACATTTTGTGGTCGTGTTTCCTGCACGTTTTTGGCTCTTTTCTGGCTTGAATTGCTCTTCTCATGTCCCGGACTACCTGCAGCCAATGGAATTGTGTTTGTAGCTTCGATGTGCATTTTGCTTGTGAGTGGTAAAGCACACATTTTGACATCGTGAACTGTCACTTTTCGAGGGCACCTGCAGCACGTTGTTTAGCGGCTGCAAGGGGTGCAGATCTATGGAGAAATCGAGTTGAATCGACACCTTTTCCACAAAGTCAATCAAATTGAAGATTGTCTTGCTTCACGTAGAAAATAAATCGAAAAGATGACAACGTTGCAATCTTCGGACGGCTCTCCGGAAGTGATAAATGCTCGACGGACGGAGTCTCTGGACGCTCCCAACATTTTGAAGCTCGTCGAGCCCTCCACGGAAGCTGTGTTCGGCAGGGTCAACGTGGTGAACATCATGTGAGTTGTTGGGCTCTTTGAGGTTGCGAATCTTCTCATCATTTCACAGTTTGTGGAGTAGATTCTATAGATCCGCCTGATTAGAACAGTTGTTCCGAGTCCATTGACAACCCGTGTTTTCCTTGTTCAGTGAAAAGGCGGTTTTGGCAGTGACCCTGAACAATGACAGAGACGAGGTTCTTGGTCATGGAGCATTTTTCGACTACCCGAACACCGCTGATGTGGACCCAGCCCAGTGGGAGCAGTGGTTGAACGACCACTTTGGTGCAGAGAAGTGCAGTGCTCTGAACACATTGTTCCTGCACTACTTCGTGTCCAAGGCGGAGTACTCACATGGAGCTGCGAGAGAGATCATCAGGACCATGTTCAATGCCGTTCCTGACATCCACTACTGCTTGCTGGTTGTTCCATCAGGAGTGCGTGCGGGTGGGTGTTGGCTTCACGTATTTTTCTGCCCAAGTCTCGTGCCACAAATTTGGTGCCGTGCTGAGATGAGTCCTTGGTTTTGTTCTTCAGACTCAGCTTTGGCAAATCTGTTCGAGGAAATGCACTTGTCGGAAGGAGCGAAAGCACCTCATGGCTGCACCGTGTTTGCCTGTTACAGGCACGATCACATTCCTGTCCTGCATGTCAGACATGCCAAGTATGTTGCCAGAAAGATGATTTTTTTCTGCCTTACTTTTGCGTCGTCTGTGCTTCACTGCGATGTGACGTCATTCTGTTGCTTTCCTTTTGAAGAGTTGAAGACTCGGATGATTTGGTCCCAATATTCAATCGTCACAGCAAAATGTTGAACCAGACGTACGGGGACTATTTCCTGGCTGAACTGATTGAAGCGCAGGATGAGACGATGCAGTGTGTGGTGGCTGAGGTGAGGCTTTGCGGTGAAGACAGTGGAGATCTTTTCTCATTGCCTCACACGTGCGATTTGGCAATCAAAATCACCTCATTTCATTCAAGGTTGAAGGCACAGCAGTGGGATTCATGAGCATATGCACAGATGTCAATGTTGACCTGCTGAATGAGTGCTTTGAGTTGGGTCCTTTCCACGGCCTACGCAAGCCACATCCAGACGACGAACTTGAAGCCCCGGCGTCGGCTGTATCTACACCACAGGCAACTCCAAGACTGGGTATTTATTCACTCACTCTTCTCATTTCGAAATTCTTGTCAGTTGTGCTCCAGATTGATTGAAGGAAACTTTTGCTGTCATGTTTTGCCTGTCAGAACCGGAGCGACCGTCATCGGTGTCATCGACACACTCAAGGAAGTCGTTCGTCAAAGTGGCGTCAGAGCTTCTGGCCGAGCCACCCCCACCTGGCAGCAAAATCAGCTCCCGTCACAGCTCCATACAGATCTCCAGATCCGGATCACGACGTGAGTGTTTATTTAGTCACAAGATCTTCAAGTTTTGGATCTCTGAGTCGATCTGTCGTTTCATGCGCTGCCTTCAATTCCAGCTGGCAGCAAACAAGGCTCGATAACTCAAGAAGGAGAGTTTGTCGAAGTGAAAACTCGCACGAAACTGAGCGAGACGCCGGTGGCTGGAAGCCCCAACTCTCTGCTGAGCGACCACGCAGACGAAGAGGGCATCAAATGCGCCGCGAGCGAACGCTCTTTCCACCAGTCCGACGTATGTTGCCATGATTCATGCACAAACCGTGACTCTTGATTCGAGTCAACCGAAGACGTGGACAAAAACGTTGTGTTGCCATTTTCAGACCAAAACCAATACCATGTCAGTTTCTGGGATATCGAGGCCAAGCACACCGCAGTCGAGAATGCCAAAGCGGTTTGTGCCGGTGTATCATGGCGAGAGTAAAGTGATCTGCATTCAACTTTTCTGCATCGACGAACAGTTTGAAATGAGGTGAGTGGGTGTGCATCGTGTGCATTGTGCTGAACCTGCATTTCACTGTGTCTGCCAAAAAACAATTTGGACAAATTGTGGTTTGTTTCCCGTTTCCAGATCAATCGATTTTCTGACGAAGGTGTTCGAACTGTTCGAGGAATACGATTACGTGATCATCACAGTTCCTCACTTGGTTCCTGAATTTCCTTTGCTGCAGTCGTTTGTGGTGAGTTACACAGTCTCTGCTCTCTTTCTTTGTGCTGATTGAAGACAACGTCCATAACTTGGTGCAGTGTGTCGAAGAAAATAATCAGACACAATAGCACTGAAATGTGTTCCTGAAATAGACATACAGAATTGAGACTGAAGTACTGATCACATAAAGTTCTTGCTTCTCACTTCCGCCCACTGAAATGCTCTGAATAGAGATCAAGACGTATGAAGCTGCTCTTCAGCAAAAAAGATTTCTATTCTTCTGATCACCCGATCTTGTTTGGAGAGTCTCTTGTGGGTACTTCTTGATGGCACAAGTTTGCACAGTTGCGACACTCAACAATTTTCATCATCGCACCAATTGATGTGAACACTTCAAAGCCATTTTCATTCGTTCTGGCAGTTTGCTCACCACAGTTTCGTGCAGTCGTCATTTTCAGTCAATGGAGTAATTTCAGCATTTCAATGTCTGTGCCTTGACACTGAACTTTGTGCGTGAGCCTTTTCTTTGAACTTGATTGAGGCTTCAATCAATCGAGGATTTTGTTTCCCGCCCAATCTCTGTTGGCGGAAAATATTTCTTTGAAGAATACCTGTGTCACAATTTCGAGTCTTTCTCATCTCCCTCACATTGATCGTTGTCTTGTTCAAAAGACCTTCACCTCAGAGTCATGCAAAGCAAAAGGACTTGAGGAACCACTTTGTTCAAACGAAATGTTGCAAGTCTTGAATCCGGTTCCATTCAATAACTTGCGTGTTTTTGTTCAAGTGACGCGTTGTGATCAGAATCAAACCTCCATGAATGATATTTTGTTGCAGCGAGTGACCCCCAGGTGCCCGAGCACATTGTCACAGGAGTTGTACGTCTTCAGTCGAGCTGGACTCATCCGGTACATAAACACGTAAACCTTCTGGTTTTGAACGAAGATACGAGTGTTAGATTGTGATTCTTGTGACTGCGTATTCAAGGTTGTGTGTTGAAAGACATCAATTTTTGTGGTATGCAGGAGATTTCTCGTGCGTGAAGCGAGCACCAAAGATTATGCTGACGTGGAGAAATTGGTGAAAACGCTGGATCTGTCTGAAAACCTGTTGCGAGACTTGAAGCAGTTCAACAAGGCCAAGAGGGACGACGTAAGTGAACGTGAGGAACTTCAAAGTCTCCAGTCGTGACGGCTCATTGGTCCATTCTTCAAATTCGGCTTGGTTACCTTTGCAGGACGGTCGGCCGATCCAGGGTTTTGTTGCGGAGTGTTGTGACCAGATCGTCGGAGTCGCGGTTCTCAGGGCGGAAGAGGTGCGTGCATTGACCAAGTTTTGTCGTAAATCTTTTCTTCGGGAATACTTTCACGGAAAGGTTGAATGCGTGAAAAATGTTGTCACCAGAAGGAAGAAGCCGTTCGAGGTTGTCCCATTGTTGCGTCTTTGTTGCATCCTTGAATTCTTCGGAGTATTCGTGTGACATTCTTCACTTCTGCGAACTGTGTGAAATAACTTGGAAACGAATTCAACGTTTGACATTTGGCATTTTTGTTGCAGGACATAGAAGACATCCGTTCTCACTACAACATCGAAGATTTTATCTATTACAACCACCACAACCGCGAGGACCACGGACACCTGCATCACTTCGCGCTCAACCCCATCTTCAAACACTTCTCCAAGCACTTCCTCAAGGAAATACTCAGACAAGGCCACAAGACCTGTCTCTACTACCCTCTCTACCCGCCTTACGTGGAGAAGGAGGTTCGTCATTTGTGATTCGCCTTGGCTGTCAAAGTATTTGGTGATGATCTGGTTTTGGTACGCTCGGCCCACCGGTATTCATGTGTGGCAAGAGATCGTGCAACGACAGAAAATGTCCATTGCAATGATATTCACTTTGGTGCCACATTGTCGTTCGTAAAGCTGGGCGCGTGCCCTGTATGTGCCCTGTCCCACGCTGCGGCTGACCCTCCTTCAGCTGATATCTGACCACTCGCTGGTGACGGCGCTGCCGGACATGGTTCCTGTGCGCGCGCGGCGGCAGATCGTGTATCCGGTCGAGAGGCTGGGCAAGAACGCGCCGTCCGAGAGGGTCCTGCAGAAGAAGCAAGCCTTCGCGCTGAATCACATCAACAGAAAACTGACCCTGGAGCCGAAGGTAGTGCAAAGAAGATCTCACATTGAATCCGTCTTGGTTTGTTCAAGTATACGGACAGGCGGACGTCCAAAACTATTGAATCAGGATTGAGCTTCGTACATTTCCTGTCGCAGGTTGGAATCAACGCGAGAATCGTCGTGGTCGGAGCGTCTGACACCGGACTCTCCTTCCTGGAGTCCTTCACCTTCTGGTTTGTGCACAAGAAACACATTCATCCACAAAACTAACTTTCTCAGAGTAAACTTTCTGATATCCTTGTATTGTCCCCTCAGTCCTCATCTTCGCTTCAACAACTTGACGCTCGTCTCCCCGCACGGTCTCCCGGGAGAACTGCCTCCGGACGAACTGAGAGACCAGATGCTGTCGTCCAGCCTGTGCTACAGTCAGGACGAGTACGCGCAGGTCGCTCTGAGAACCTGGGTCAACGTTGTGTACGGACACATGACTGCCATCGACAGGTTCGTGAAACTGAATGGTGCGATTGAAGTCCGAAGGATCTTGATTTATTGAGATACTCAGAACAAAGGATTAAAAGCAGTTGGCATGTCCACAAGAAGGAGCCACGCGGGGTGTTTGCAGGAAGAAGAAACACCTGATTGTGGACTCGACGACTGTTGTTCCTTACGACCACCTCGTCATTGCCACTGGAACACAGTACCAGGTGGTGGCTCCTACTGAAGCGGACATCTCTGCGGGCGCCACGAACAGTGAGGTGCGTGACGCAAAAACTCCCTGGTCTGTGTTCTGATACTTTTGTTCGGGGAGCATGATGCAGGCTGATCTTCTGCAGGTGCCCAACAGTCCTGATCGGCGCTTCAAGGGAGTTCCTCCGAAGAACGTGTTCACCGTGAACGATTCATACGACGCGGCGGTGGCGCTGCACTGGGTTGAAAACAACCTCCTCAACTCGTCTGGTGAGACAAGACATCATGAGTCCTTCGATTCCTGCAGTTTGATTCAGTGGCGCAGCTTATTTTTTGCGGATCTGATATGTTCTGGATACGGTATTTATTAATCCCTCAGGTACAGCGGTGGTGTACGGGAACACGTTGGACGCGTACACGTGCGTGCGCACTCTGATGGACGCCGGTCTCCCTGGAGACCGGATCGTGCTCGTCGAGCCTCCACTCATCTTCGAGGTGCATTGAAGTCCCTTTTGTTGTTGTTCTCTGCCATATCGGGGGGGCAATCTTTTCAAAAATTTTCAAGGTTTCTCAAAATAACGGTGTTTTTCAGACGACTTGTTTCAACAACCCCGCCCTGGACGAGTCAGTGTTGGCGGCGCTGCGTCGCTGCGGCGTCGCCGTCCACAGCGGATTCCTGTTGGCGCAGTGGAATGACGGCGAGGGCGACGTCGGCGACTTCGTCACGTCGGCGTCGTTCACGTCGAACGCGATGCCGCTGCGCGTCGAATGCAACGTGAGTCTGAGCGTGTTTCCGATAGTGTTTGAAATTTCGACAGTTCACAACCCGCGGCGACCCCCCCCCCCCCTTCTTGCGGAACGTCACACTTCGTTCGGCGTGTTTCTGTTTCCGTCTCGCTGTCTGTCGGCGCACTGACTCAGACCAATGTTCTTTCCAGGCATTCTTCTCGTTTTACAAGAAAGGCGTCAACTACTTGGCATTCAAAGGTGTGGAAGTACTTTGTCGCGCAAGAGATTTGCGATTTTGGCATTTCTTCAACGTTATATTTTTGGTCATTTCCTGCCTGGATATGAACATGTTCGCGATGTTGACCCAGCTCGCACTGTGTTCGTTCTCGCAGCGGTGAACGACGCGTGTCTCGTGTTCGACGGGCGTCTTGTTGTCGAAGCGCGCTGCCACACGAACGACCCCTGCATCCGCGCCGCCGGCCCCGTCACCAAGTTCCAGCGCGTCTACCACGCCGACCAATGGACGCACGCCAACTTCAGCTCCAAGGAAGTCGGGATTCAGGTCGGTGTCGCGGTCAGTTCTTAGTTCGTGGATTCGTTCAATGCTTGTGCCCAATCATTCCGTGACAATGGACTTGACATAGTCGAGTTTCAACGGTCAGGCAGCGCGTCATTTGCGCACCCTGCAGAAAAAAAATTTCTGGATGACGCTCACAAACCCAGCACGGGATCTTCACACTGCTGTGCAGTGAATGCTTCCAATGTGTATGAGTGATACGCGCATTCCACGGAACCCAAATAGAATCGTAGTTCGGGCCTTCCAGAAAAGTGCAGCTTTGCCGTGACAGCAGCTCCATTGAAGCCAGGGAATCTGACTTGATTCCGCAGATGGCAGCCTTGAATCATTGCTGTCTCGGAACAAAGGATCAGCAAAGTGAAAGAATCTCTGCAAATGTACACTTCTTTGGTGTTGATCTAGATCTGCGTCGAGGCAGAGTGTGCTGGAGTTGAAAGGAAACTTTTCGTTGCTTGAAGAAAGATGCTCGTATCTGCAGCGTGGAGAATTTGAAAGTGAGATTCAGTTGAGTTGAAAAGATGGGTGGACTCGTGGTGCAACATGGGGTTCAGTCTCCCTTGTTCACCCCCTCTGCAGGTGCCAAAGATCATATTGTCGCTTCAGGATTACTCCCGTTTTGCCACCGTGACAGTTTTCCATGCACACCAGTTGAAATGGTCTGCTGGACATCAGAAGTGTGAGAAATAGTCCAACAAGCCTAAATTTGGCAGATCATGAAAGATTTTAGTCGAGTTGCAACGACAAAAACTGCACCTTTTGCTGAAGCCAACTGAATATATCAGAACATGGCTCTCCAGGTGAAGCGATCAAACAGAAAGAACGTGTTCAGATTTATTTTCTGCGTTGTGCTTTATTCTGTCATGAACACAGAACTTGACAATCATGTTGTTTGTGGCACAGAGGCTTTGTGGAAATGGTTGTTTTTTGTCAGAGAACCTCGTGAAGCAGAAATCTCAAAGGCATTCATTTGTCCTCGACTTCTGCACGAAACGAGTGTCGGAAATTGGTTTCCTGTGTGAGAGTTTGAATCCTTAGATGTCCGGATATGTCCAGGAAACCGAGCTTTTCCTGTTGACGACTGTGTCCTGGAGCCGCCTCAGACTGAAGGCGTTCTGTTCATATCTGCTCCCCTCCCACTCGTACCAAACCGTTACCTCTGTCGCAACGCAAGCCAGGAAGACGCAGACTGTGCACCAAGTTCAACTTCCTGCTTCTTTCATGGGGATCCTTGAGAAAAAGGAGGCGGGCCTTTTTTTCTGAGTGGAAAGTTTACACATCGAAGGTGGAAGGCAAATGGGACGAAAACGTACACATCGTCGGTGCCGGACCGGCGATCTTTTCCGTGCTCGTGTCAAGCATCTTGTGCTCTGGTGTTTTCACAAAATCCTTCTTTCCGCCTGATTTGAAAAACTCTGCCGAAGGAGTGTAATTTTGAGCAACAAATGCGTGGGAATTAATTGATAGCTCGAAGAAGTGCGGTTTCGTTTTGGTTGGTATCTGTGGAGGAAGGAAATGAAGACGTTGCAATGCACAGGAGCAGAAAACGCCGTGTGTCAAAGAAGCCTTCTGCAAGTCACAGCTTTTGACAGGATATTCATTGTGCGTGCTGCGTGGTACTTTGTGATACTTCTTTTGCCAATAATGATATTACAAATTACCTCAATTAACAGACTGCAAAACAGGCAAAGTGGAAACTTTACGTGTTTGTTTGGTGGCGTCGAACACTGTGGCGCTGAGAGGCACGTTCTCTCGAAACAAACGCAATGCAACAGCGTCAGCCAGGACCCCTAGATCTGTGATGGTCTGAGGGAACTTTTGATCTGTGCGAAAACCGGCCAGTCCGCTCTTGACACGAACTCAGGCGAAAAGTGTGAGAATAAATGTTGACCGGAAGATGAACAATTCCTTCGCAATAAATTATTGTGCCGTCGTGGAAGGAATTCTTTCAAGCCAGTGACACACCGGAAGCAGATTATGGCAAGATTTGGAACAGGCCCAGACAGCCAGGCACTCATGATATGGTGTTGACACTCTGCATCGTTGCAGAATATTCCATGGTGTTCACTCTGCTGTGACAGAAGAGCCTGCGAATGGCTTTCTGGAATTTCTTGTTGCCCAGTGAGTAGAGCGCCGGATTCATGGCGCTGTTGGCGTGACTCAGGAGGATGAACGCCGTCAGCGTCGGGAGGTGCACCTTCCCCGCGAGCAGCGTGACGGTGTTCATGATGTGCAGGGGAAGCCAGCACACGGCGAACAGGAAAATCACCACAGCGAACCACTTGGCTGCGTTGATGTCCTTCTTGAGCTGGTGCATCTTGGACTTTTGGGCGACGGCTGCGTCCCCGACCTGCAGACTGTCGATCTGCCGCAGCTGTTTGCGAACCACGTGGTAGATGTAGCAGTAGATGAGAAATATGAGAATCAGAGGCACCAGGACGCAGACGAAGAAGTTGAAGTACACCATGTACTCGAATGATATGACGTCCACAAAGGAGCATTCGCGCAGACCACTGTCTCCGTTGTTCCAGCCGAAGAGCGGCACCAGTCCAACCAGAATCGCAGCGAACCAAGACACACAAATTATAGCAAAGGCAAGTTTCCCATTGCATTTGTCATTGTAGCTGAATGGGCTCTTGATGGCGTAGAATCTCTCGATGGCAATGGCAAGAAGTCCAAATATGGATATTTGTGTGAGGACCACAATCATTGAGTTGACAGTCAAACAGCCGATGAAGCTGTTGTGAGGCCGGGCGTGCAGGGCGACGAAGACGCTGGGGATCCCGACCGCACCCACGAGCAGATCCGCCGCCGCCAGACTCGCCACGAAGAAGTTAGTGACGGTCTGCAGTTTGCGCTCTCTGGCGATGAGCAGGAGCACGAGTCCGTTGCCCAGGATGGAGACGACGGCGATGATGGACTCGCCAATCATGTTGGTGAGATAGATGGCGTCCACCATGGTGCATCTCAGAATGCACGTCTGATGTCTTCTAACATTGCAGTCTGAAAAAGAGGAGAGATTCAGTCTGAAAAAGAGGAGAGATTCAGTCTGAAAAAGAGGAGAGATTCAGTCTGAAAAAGAGGAGAGATTCACTCTGTTGTGTATGAACCTGTCGAAGATCCCCTTGTAGTCGTGCGAAAAACATTCTTGTCTGTAACAGACACTTTGCCAGGAAACAGAACGTGCCAGCTGAATGTTCTTCATGAGCGATGGATTGAACTTGGCAGTGCAAAATGCGTGTGCACTTTGTGCGATTGTCACAATCAGGGATCAGATGTACGAGCGTGTTCCGTTAAAAGTGGTTTCCTTCCCTTTCACTCTGGTGCGTGTCTGTGCATGGGTCCCGGTCCCGGAGTGGATGGTTCTCTTGATTGCAATACATATTGAATCAATTGATTTCGTGTTCTCGCCCTCTGTTTTGACAAGACAAACTCTTGATATGAAATCATTTCAGATTTGACAGGCAGACCCGTATTCAATCCGTGGTCTCCAATTGCACTTTCCTTCTTTTTGATTCGAGTCCTGAAGCAGATCACAGGTGATCAGACAAACAGTAAGTCTGAAGATGCTGCTGTGACCCCGTGTGAAGATTATGCGCATGAAACCTCATTACAGCTGTGATCCGGGTGTGTCCAAAGTCCTTTGCAGTCTGTTGGTTTCCGTGACGCTCAGAAAGGAAAAAGGGCGCAAGAGAAGGACTGTTTGCTGGGAGTACTCACAGTTTTTTTTTGAACAAGGAGTTGAATGACAGGAGAAAAGAGGAAACCAGACTCTACATCATCTGCACACAAACCAAAAGCAACGAGAGTCGGTCAGTCGCACACCATTCTCCTGTCACAGCAGATCCACAATAATGATTTTCTGGCACCCAGAACCAAAGACGCCTTTGAGTGGGTCTCTCTGCTCTGTCCTACTCACAGCAAGACAGAAAAAGCAAAAGCCAAGGCCAAAGTAACAGTATTTCTGGACAGAACAAGGATCGTCTGCCAACAACCCTTCCAGGTGGGAGAGGCCTGAATCTGGGTACAGATGAAGATGTTCCTGCTCCATGACAGAACATTCGGTCTCGCGTGTAAGGCCATAACTATTGAACTCTCAGACCCCGACACTCCTCCAACAACTGCTGCTTTGTGGCTGCTGGCTCTTTTGCTGGTGTGAAGCAGACAGTGCGAGGATTCAGTTCAATTCCTGTCGATGAAACCTGGCCAATCTGTTTTTGATAGCGTTGTTGGTGCCGTCCAAGAGTGCATGAGGTGGAGAGCAGCGAAGTGTCACCATCCAACACTTTCAGACAATTTGGAAGGAAAAGCGTGGTGCTCAAAAAACGTGCATAAAACAAAGAAGTGGAGACTAAGAACACCCGTGCCTGGATGTGCAACACCGGATGCTGTTGTGGATTGAACATTAGTTGTCCACGACTGTTTTGTGCAGGTCTGGATCCCTTCCGTTGGCATCCCTCCCTCTCTTTGTCACGTGGCTTCTTTCTGTGCATCATGAGGTGAGAGTTGCTCATCTTGTTTGACACTTGTCACTTTTGCCCTTTTGTACTCTGAGACAGGACCAAAAATGTTGATGGAGCCCGAGGTCTCAGCGTTCGTTGGTGTGCCTGAGGAGTCTGAGCAGCGCTGTTGTAATCTGCTTGATATTTGCTCCTGCCATTTTTATTCAGCCAACGAGAGTTGCTGATGAAATTTCAGAGTAAGTTCACGGAGAAACAAACACAACACACAACACAAAAACAAAGTCCACGCTACCTTTCTCTCCCTGACAGCTGCAATTCAACCTTCTCAGACGTTGCATAGAATCATCCTGAGGACATTCTTTCAATCTGGTCTCATCTGGAGCCAGAATCTGTGAAGCTGTCCAGCTCCATCACTCTCACATTTCAAGGAGCCGCCTTATTGATGTCGGGGAACCAGTGTTCTTGTACAGCTGAAAGTCCTGTTTGAAAGGTGCTAGTGTGCACGTTTTCCAGAACCACTGAATTGAATTCCAAGCCAAATATATTCGTCGTAACTTTGATGAGTGAAGGAGGCACCACGCCTGGGCCACTTGTCTCACGTATCTGGATGTTTCCATCAGTTTTACGTGTTCGGTGTGAGCTGCGTGAGAGTGAATATTCTTTTGAAGCTGTCATTTCTGCCACAGAGGGACAAATGCTTCGTTTGACAGAAGCATTTACCTTCTTGTTGAAGTGCACACATTGGGCCATCAAGCTTTATTGGATTTTTCGCAGCTGTCATTAGACACCTTGAAGAATGCAAATAATGGACGACGCGCTTCCGCAAAGCTGCCTGTGATGAGAGTTGAAAATCTGCGGCACTTTTTGTGACAGAAGGATGGGAGAGGGGTGTGAGTTATACGCAAGCAAAGCCCGACATGAAAAAAAGTAGCTTTTCGACTCTGCAGAATTTTCTGTCGTTTTGGAGAGCTTGGAAAAGAACGCCTGTTCCGCAAAAATCCACGTGCCACCTCGAACGGGACAAAGACAATTCAGTCATTTCTCTCTGTCAGTTCTTTCGTTGGTGGTGGGTTTGACAGTTATCAGGATCATTCGTGTCTCTCGCACAAGTGTTGCGGCAGGTCGAACCCAGCTGCGCCCGGTTGGGCACCTGGGTTCCAGTGCATCGACGACGAAAGGCTACGCACGATGAAAGACGGCGAGAAACTTGGGCCTTTCAGGTTCATTTTTCCAGCTGTCCTCACGTTCCTCCTGTCTTTCATATTGGTTGCTGCAACGTCGCAGCAAGCACATCTTCGTATTCATGGCAAAGTGTTGACGGGAATTTTGAATAGAAGTGGCCCCACCGTGCCTTTTTCCTGTTGTGAAGTGAACACGCGGACGCTTTCGTGGCCCTCAAATTTGCTTCGGGTTTGCCTCCTCATCCACCGAGTCAGGAAAATTCTAGTTTTGTGAAGAAAGTTCGAAGACTCGATTCGTACGTGTTTGTTGTTTGTGAAAATACATTTCATTGCAGGGTCTTTGATCATCTCAGCATTCAACTGTTTCAGTTCATTGGGGTGCTTTCAAAAATTTGTTTTGTTTTCACGGAAATGGCGAATAAATTATTTGCCCCGTCATTTTTCTCTGGCAGCAAATTTGAGAAACATCAAACCCCTGGAGGTTTGAAGAATGTGTCACTTCGCTTCCATCTTCCGGTGGTCACGAAGTTTGCACACACAAGTTTTGAAAAGAAACGAGTCCACTTACCTTGGAAACAAGCGCTGTCCCGGGTGATAGAACTTTCGGATCGACTGCGAGTCTCGTTTTCTGTTGGAGCCGCAGCAGCTTCAGATGAACACGACGCCCGACGCCAAACAGGGTCTGTCTTTTCACGTGGGACGGTCGCAAGATTCGTGTTAGATTCCTAAAATTGCTGACCCAAATATTTTCAAGGGGAAGTTCAGTGGTGGACCAAGTGAATTTTGTCAACTTTCAATGACCCCTGGGAGAAGAGAAATGGCGTGGGGTCAAAGCAATGGACCGTGAAGACAGCAATAAAATCAGCTCAACTCCATCGAACCAGATGTAAATTGGTGTTTGAGTCGACCAGGACCTCCCTGTGTCGAAGGAAGGTCTGAACTTGGTCCAGATTGACACCAGCTCTTATTTATGAGCTGTTCTGTGGCCTACACATCCTCCGATGCATCCCACAGGCAAATGAACGTACAAACAGGTCATTGGTGCCAATTTTAATGTGGCCATTTATGGCATCATACATTCATTAACTTCACCAGAAGGTCTCCTGAAATGGGCTCGTATGAACATCTGTAATGGATGTTGTTGCTCGTGATCGTTAAACACACGCAGTTTGGTGATCACGACCCATCAGGCTGACCACGACACTTGGTGCTCGAGGTCACTATGGCACCAGGTTTTGCTTTTTGATGCGCATTTCTTTCCGTGGTGCGACACCTGACAGGAAAACCTCAAAATGCCAGAAATTGCTGCCAAGATGCGGTGGACCTGCTGTTTCGGCTTCGCTTGGGTCGTCTCAGGTGAGCGGCGCGTGACGTGCGTCCTCACCAGCCTCGGTCATCTGATCTTCCGAGCTGTGTGCCTCTGCACAAACTTTTCAGTTGAAACTGCCGATCTGTGTGCGATTTGTGGACACAAACAAGTCAAGGATTGGACAATTTGTCGTTGCGAAATTGCAATAAAATCGAAAGCGGATGTTGAACTGTCGGCAGATTGGATAGCTTGAGATCGGAAGCTCCAGCTTGTTTGCCACCTTCAGGTGCGCTGTCGAGCACAAGCGTAAATGATTTATTTGGATGGACAGGACGTAACGCGTAAACAGCAAAACGGTGCGATCGGAATGACGCCCACAATGTTGTCATTCTGTGGAGCTTCTTCGTGAGCGATTTCCTTTTACGAGTGGCAATCGACTGCAGCTTTGTTTTCTCTTGTTTTGTTTGCCTGATTTGTTTTTCTCTGTACACTGTTGGTTGGGCGTGCGGGCAAGAACGAGGTTTCATGAGATTCTCTTCAAGAACAAAAACGTAAAGACGTTGAATGTTTGAAATTTCAAACTTTTTGAAAAGCATTGGAAGGTCCAAAGCATAAATCATTCAGATAGTGAACTGAGACCGTCCATTTTAACATTCCGATGACGGTTTATAATGTCCAATGCCGCTTTTATCCGCAAAGACAAAACATCTCTTTGACAAAGTCGGTGATACTGTGTGTAGAAAACGTGCGAAAAAATGGTCTCCTGAAGATTTGCCCACGTTCCCTACGTTCGGTCACCGGGATCCTGGAAAGCAATCGTTTGTGGACTGCTGCGTTTTCGAGTGTTTCAAAAATATGTGAGTCGGTTCAAAATGAACAGGTGCTGTGTTCATGTCGTTGTTCTGTCTCAGTTTGACACTTTTCCACGTATAAATGGCGATATGATATGCTTTCTGGCGGATCTATCTGATTCGGTTGCATGTCGTAAAAATCTGAATCCCAAATGCAGCAAAGTCAGGCGATCGGACGATCAGTGTCGCCAAGTCAAAGTCAGTTCAACAGGTGTCGATGGGAGCCTCAAAACACAGGCAAAATTGGTGAACCACAGCAATCTTCTCTTAGATATGTGAATCATTCTGGAACGGGAGACAAGTTGAAGTGAAAAGAAGGATTCGTGGGGTCCGGGCGCGAAAAGCCCCTGACGGCGGGGCCTGGGTCGGAGTAGGCAGAGAGGGTGATGGAGGGACGCGAGGGCGTGCCGCGCCCGTTGAACAGATCCACGTCCGAGGAGCCGGACTGAGACTCGCCCATCATACGCAGCAGCGCGGCGCGGAACTTGGCGTTGCCGTAGGCGTAGAGCAGCGGGTTCACCGCCGAGTTGGCGTGGCTCAGCAGGATCGCCAGCACCAGGCACGCCGAGCACGTCTTGGACGTCGCCAACGATACAGCGTTCATGATGTGTATGGGCAACCAGCACAGCGTGAAAACCAGTATCACGATCGCAAACCATTTGGCAGCTTTGGTTTCGCGCTGCAGCGATTGCGTCACAGCGAGGTTTGATGGGGAGGGATTGGGCTGGGCACAGGCGATCTGTCGCTTCTGTTTCCGCACCACGTGGAAGATGTATCCGTAAATGACGAACATACAGAGTAATGGCACCAGCACGAAGCCCAGAAAGACACAGTAAACCATATACCGCAGATCTATCACTGCCGTGAATGAGCACGTTTCCTGGTCCGTTGGTCCAAGATTCCAACCGAACAGCGGAATCAATCCGATGACAGTTGCGAAGCACCAAGTGACGCTCACACAAATGGCCGCGATTTTCCCCGTGCACAGCTCCTTGTACCTGAAAGGCTCCTTAATGGCCACAAACCTCTCGATGGCTATGATCAGCAGCCCGAAAATAGAGATTTGCGTCAGCGTCACGATCACCGTGTTGACGATTAAACAGCCCGTGAAATCGCGCGGGTAGCCGTGCCAGGCGACGAGTACGCACGGGATTCCCAGGGCCCCGACGAGCAGGTCTGCGGCGGCGAGGCTCGCGATGAAGTAGTTGGTGACGGTCTGCAGCTGTTTGTCCCTGACGATGAGCACGAGGACGAGGCCGTTGCCGAGCACCGAGGTGAAGGCGATGAACATCTCCCCGACGATGTTCAACACGTAGATGAAAGACGCGTTGGAGCTGTCCTCCTCACCGCTCGTCGCGTTTGACATCGCGTCGTCTCCGATGAGACGTTGGTCTCGCAAGCCACCATCCATTAGGCTCATTGCATGGTGCGGCTTTGATGGAAATTGCACCTTCGCAGAGGCCAAGAACGCACTTTTGTCTCTGTCTGCCTGAAAAGAGAATAAATCACCCTTGCCTAGTTGTACCTGTACTGATGATTGTCACTCAAGGGACCGGAAGTTTCTGCAAGTGGATTGAACAGACCCAGAGCAACAAATGAAGCAAAATTACTGTTCCGCACTCTTGTGTTTCCCATTATCTCATTGTCCGTGTCGTAAGGAATGCATTTGCTTCAATCTGGAGCTGAATTAGTCATCTGCACATCACAAAACACCGGAGCCTTCATCAGAGCATCGACAAATATCTGCCTTTGCTGGAGAGTGGGTGGGGATGATGGGATATTGAAGATCAGAAACAGGTGGACTTATTTACCAGCCGGATGGAGCTGATTGTTCTGGGAAGATTCACAGGTGAAGTAGTTATGCAGTCTTTTCGTGGGGTTCGAGTTTCGAGATCCGTTTGACTCGAACACAAACAACCAGCTTGGGGCAGCCGTCGGTTGACTTTCACTGCTCTTTGTCTCTTGGGAAGACCACAAATCTGCTTTGTGGCTCCTGACTGTTAAAATCTAAATTCCACGAAATTGAAGCGCTCCTCCCCTCACCGACATCACTGTGGTTCAAAATCACTCACTTTATGTGTGACGCTGGTCTCACAACACCCGTGTGTCCTGCGGCCTCCGCTGGTTATCTGTCCACGATTAGTCGTCTTCGTTCACCTGATGTTCGAGGAGAACGTGTTCCACGGGTACTGAGCCCACGGTTGTCTGAAATGTTATCCACCTCGCAGCCTCATAATTGGGCCGTGCTTTGAATCACCGGAGGCCTGTTGAATATGTTGTCCGTTCCGTAGTCAGTCAATATCCACCAAGAGATGAAAGCAGCGTTGTCCATTCCATGCGCACGAACCTGGTGTAAAGGACACTGCAGTTGTAAGCTGCATGTTCGTGGTCAGCAAGACAAGTCCTTTGAAACGGAACCCCTCACCATAAGAAAGCGATTACGAGTTTGTGGCTGATTCGTGTTGTGTATTGATCCGGTGTCTTCCTCACCGCAGTGTCAGTGTGAACGCCCTGAAATATTGAGCTCGCCGTGCGCGGGGCCGCCCTTGAGGAAGTCTCCAGGCTGTTTATGGCGTGAAATTCTATCTGTCACTTACGTGTTGGGAAACAATTTGCTATTTTTGTCACACTGAAAGCAACACGATGTGGACTTGTCACGTGTTTAAAATGGCATTGTTCCGTTTCTGTTTTGGCAAAGGATTTTGAAAGAAACCCTTGAAAATGACGACTTTGTCAAGATGGGAAAGTCGATGTGACAGAAGCCGAGAGCTCCACGGTTAAATTGGTCCCATTTCAATTTCAACACCTGAGCCGCTGTTGTGAGCTGCTTTTCGATTTCCTGGAATGAAGACCTGAAGAGACGTACAGCCAGTGGTTGGGCTGACACGCCTCAGAACAGATCTTCTGTTTGTTCAAAAACACAAACTTGTTTGTTGTTCAGCCCAGGTGCTCACGGGTGTTTCTATTCTTTTTGTTGTTTTGAGAAACAGCAGATGTTACAGGAACAGGGAGGCGCAGGATGGGGCCAACGGAAGACTCAATTGCTCGTGCAGCGAATCTGATCTCCTGGGACCTCATCACCCAGTCACAAAACTTTACCGTTGTAGAATAGCCAAAAGTTCTGAGTCTTTCCAAGCATTTTTGCCAAAGGTATCCCCAGTCTCACACAGCTGTTTGCAAGTTATAGGTTAATTTCTACCATCTTGAATTTTCAAAATGGTCAGATCATAATAAACCCCACAATTTATGTGTTTCAGGTCAAAAGTAAATTTTTGAAAATTTTCACCTCACGGGCCCCCCATCACAAGATTTTACCATTGTAGAGATAGCCAAAAGTTCTGGGAGGTCTTCTGAGCATTTTTGCGATGGCAGATCTACCCCAAGTCTCATGTGCACCATTTGTGAGTGTCGGCCAATTTCCACTGTCAAAAAGAATCAAAATGGTCAGATCACAATAAAAACTAATGCAAAAAGTGTTTCAGGTCAAAAGAAAACTTTCACAAATTTTTACCTTGCAGGAACCCCACCCCCACCCCCATAGGCATACTCATAACAGGTCCTGTGATGAGGAACATTCAGGCACTTGCTTGCAACACTTTTCGCTTGGAACGCTGCTCTTCGGGCTGCTCCGTTGGGTACAACGTCTGGTTCTTGTTGAGTTGTCATGCATGAGTGTCACCAGAGTTGTCACAGACTTGCATCGTGCGTCGAGTCAGTTTTGCGGCAGGAACATTTCTATTTTTACAGATTTTCGACAGCGAGACAGCAGATCCGTTTGTGTTTCTACACCCTTGATCTCTCTTGCGGCTGCACCTGTCATCAGGCGCAGCAGATATCTGCTTCCACTCCGGTGTCGTTTGTCAATTGATTTGGCTTTATTCTTCTGAGCCAAATGAATGATGTGTATAATTGTTTTTGCACACAGGTCCGACTTTGGCAGATGCATCAGACGTCAGTCGTGATTTCCATTCCCCACCAAAGTGCTTTCAGTTTCGCGGTTTGTGTGAATGGACAAAACTGAGCTGGAGTGAGGCTTGTTCCGCCCTTTTGTGTGCGTGTTTCTCCGTTGCAAGCGCCGTTGACGAGCGAGTCTGTTTTGCGTTGTGCAGTTGGCGAGCACGATGCTGTCTCTGTTCGACCCGACGCTCGAGCCGGAGCCGGAGGCGCCGCACGACGGACTCAAGCTCATCCCGACCTACCGCCACCCCAAGGCGCGCGGAGCCAAGCTGCCCGGTGAGTCGTCTCAAACCTGCAGGAAGATTGGAGTCCGCATGGGAGCTGATTCCAGTGGCTTGACTCGCAGGTCAAGCCCAAGAAATTATTGTCCGCCCAAAAAAGCAAGGTGATACGTCCGAAGGATGAAGCGGTTTCTTGGTTGTATCTCGTCAGGATTTGCAAATGTAGATCAGCCTGGATTGTTCTTTGCAGGTGGGTACAACTATCTTCACGTCTCGAAGCCGTGTCTGAACGTTCCGTTGGGCGTCCTCATGGAGCAGCCAGATTACGTGAGTCCTGCCTCAGGTTTCCGCACGTCTCTCCATTTTCGAAGTCAAACACACGTGCGGTGGCTACCATGGGTTGTTCGTGCCAAGAGTCCCTGGTTGTTCGTTTTGTGCAGGGTGAGGAGTTGGTGACGGGAACAGCGCAGGGTGGCGACGCCAACTACTTCAGGATCCACGTCAACAAGTACAACACGGTCGAGGCGATCACCTGCTTCTCCACGCAGGTACCTCAGACCAGTGACGTGGCCACAGAACGAAAACAAGACTGCGTGAAAGAAACAACCTGTCGGGGACATTATACCACCCACGTTTTCCTGTTGTTGCCAGATTTTGACACTGAGAATCGTTTGTCGGGAATTGTTGTTGCAGGACTTTCCCGTGAGCAATCTGATGTGTTTGTACGGTCTGCACGAGAGATACTTGAACAATCTGCTCAAGAGACACAAGTCTGGCATCATCAAGGATCTGTACAGGTGAGGGCAGACTGTGTATTGACGGTTTTTGTTGTGATGCAATTGCGTGTTGCAGCGTTGAAACTCAAATCCAACGATTCGATTGTCAGACAAAACAAAGTGTGTGTTTCTTTGTGTCTCGCTGCAGCTACTTCACGGAGACCTGGTGCCTCGCCGTCTTCCACGACCGATTCCCCGATTTCCGAGACGAGGTGCGGGAGCTGCTGGTCACGAGGCCCGTGAGTTCGTCTCACTCACTCCATGTCCACAGGATTTCGTAGTTTGACGCAAATAAACAAGTGTTGACTGAAATTCTCGTGTACTTTCTGCAGTCTCCAGACGCTGAAGCTCTTGAGGAGAAAGTGCGAGCCCTGATAGAAGAAGACCTGACCGTACGTACTTCGACTCGTTCTTTTCACACGAAAACTATGGCGCGAGCTTCCGACTCGCAAAATCGTGCAGCGATTGCGTTCGAAGTGGCTGTTCTTCACCAAACCTGCACAGACTTCGCCATCACACGCGTGTCTGCTCTCTCTCTCCTGCAGTTGACGCCGACACAGCGGCAGCACCTGGCGGCCGAGTTCGGCGACAGCGGCGCGAGGCGCGCCGTCGAGACGCGCCTGCTCAGCTTCCTCACCTACAACCACTACCACCTGCCCATGTACGCCAAGCCCGACATGATGTAGGACGAGGGCCGCGCTCCGGGGTGTAAGCTGCTTGCAGAGTTCCACGTTCCGCTGTGGATTGACGGTGACAAAATTTCTGCTTGACTGCTCAAGTCGTGTTCTGCACATTGTGCCACATCTTGATGGGCAAGTTCTTAGAGCGCGAGTGTCTGACCATGAGTTCTCTTGCGCTGAACCAACTTCACCATTGCACGTGTTGTTGAGGTGTGAACATGCCATTGAAAGTTGTCCGTGTGTCATTGAGTCATTCTTGCAACAAAAACTGCTGATGACCAGAAGGCTTGAACATCCTGCATTCCGTCCTCGATTGTTACAAGGGCCCATCATACGAGTGTTGGACTTGGCGAATGACTACACAACACACGTTGGATTTCTCCAAATGTAAAGTTCTCCAGAATGTTGATTTTGTTTCAACATTGGTCAACCAGAAGGTTTGTTTTGGACACTTCGTTGCCGCAACTTTTGTTGATTTTCCCAGTTGTTCTGCATTTTGTTCAACAAAGTTAAATAAACAACAAGCGGTCCAATTCAAGTTTGTAATGATCTTTATTTATTGTACACATAAGAATACAGTACAATACAGTGTAAGATTTACAAAAGACCGGCTGATTGCCTTTGTACAATCAGCAACGCAAAGAAATGCAATAAATATGGACCTTTTCTGTACACACGTGCTTTCTTGACGAGTACTCATTTTGAGTACTCAAACGTGCAGCAGGTCAGAATGGGTGCCTGGGTGGCACTTCCCACGTGATTGTTGGCGCATTCGAGTTGCACACTTTACAAAACAACAGCTTTGTTGATGATAACGAACTGTACAAGCGTACATCTCAAAACAGTCGTGTGCGCGTAAAAAATGTACAAAACGTACCCTTTGTGAAATAAATACACATTCTACAATCCTGGCTTTGAGAAAAATACCCAAGGACAACAGAACAAACAGCATGACAGGCAGCAATTTGTTTTGACCCCCATTAGAATTTGCTTCGGCATGTCATGTTTCCAAAGAGCAATCTATTCATCGTTTCGTTTTGTCTGTAAACCATTGCAGCACCATTGTATCAGATCTAGCGCACGCCACATCATTACACAGGACTTTTGGAGAATGCGGAGAGAAGGTTGAAGGTTCCTGTCGCACACAACACAGAGTTGAGCCACGAAATTCGTCTCTTTTCGTGCAGAACGAACGAACGAAGCAGATTTAGCAGCGTTTGATGGAAAAGAGAGGAAGGTGGAAACACAGGGTGCCCACGAAGAACGTTGCACACAACAGGCACTTTGCTATTTTCACGAAACGCAAACGTAGATTCATATTGCTTTGGCGTCAGCACATTTTCTCCGCGACGGGCGGAAGCGCCGAAACACGGGGCTCTACTTTCAAAGCGCAGATTCATCCGCACATGTGTCCAAACAGACGACCACGCCCTCGTGGCGCAGTCGCCCTCGCTGACCGTGCAGCGGCAGCGCCCTCTAGTTGACGTTGGAGTCGAAGCACGTGACCATCATGATGCGCGACTTGCAGGCGTCGACGCGCTTCTCGAGGATGGACGTCTCCTTCTCGAGCGCCTCCAGGTGACTCGGGTCCTCGTACTTGGTCTGCTCCGCCACGTGCACTGCAACGAAACAGACAGACAGCGCGTCAGACAGAGATTCATTTTCTGCCAGTTTTTTTGGGTTTCGTCTCTCCACAAGAGCGGGACAGCTCACGGGGGTTTGGTTGCTTCAGAAGTTGAACAACAAAGCGATTGTGGTATGGGAAGCAGACTGCGCTGGATTGAAGCAATTCAGCCAATGAAAGCAAATTTTGAGTTCGTCCTGAGCGAACCTGGATTCATGAAGACGACCCAGTGCCGAGAGCCTGCAAACAGGTGGGTACATTCGGCATCCTTCGTCGGAATGAGTTTACACACACCGCAAGAGACGGACGATGATGAACATGTAACGATGCGACTCAACGATCCCCTAATGCGAAAAACGGAGCTCAAACCACATCTGAGTCACGTCAAAGGAGGTCGGAACGCGATCCACACTGTTCGCTGACATCCGTGTAAGAAATCGGGAAATCCAGATGGATTTTGCACAGGTATGCGCCATGAATCAAGGATCCGACTCGCGTCAGTTTGTACATTCCTCGGGCGGATGATATTGTATCCAGACGCGCACGTGCCTTGCACCGCGCCCACCTGACGCTGGAATCAAACACGCTGAATTAGCAGCGAAAGGCGAGCTGCATCTGGACGTACGCATTGCCAGACAGGCCCAGACAACAGGTCGCTCAGATCACTCCGGAACCAGTAAATTGTGCGCGTGTCCATTGAATCCACATTCTGATGCATGCCATGTGGTGTGGTGTTTCAAGATGTTCAGTCGCGATTGTCGTCAGGTCCACTTTTGTGAACTGTCACACTTCAAGTGAATCACAGACCGACGATGTTGCAAAGTTGTCATCACTGACCATTTCACTTGTAAATTTGCACCTTGGCATTTGTTGCCTTCGTGCAGTGGATTCATGCATTACGTTCAGAAAATGCTTCGCACAGCGAGCACTATTCATTTTGCAGGATACATATTCATTCGTTTCGCCAGATACCCGGGGCAGCGAGCGTGCGACATATCAGGCGCCGCCTCATGAAGCCCTGCCGTGCTCCCTGTTAACCCTGCAGCGAATCCCTCCCAATTCATAGATCTACTATTCGCGTGAAACTGCAGACATACATCTGATAGTACGCAGATCATCCAGTATAGGATGTGAGGCAACAGCGCCCCCGGGATCCATCCATTGTGCACCTAATTTATTGGTGCCGTAAATACCTCCTTGTATTGATTAACAGACCACAACATGTCATAAACCAGAATATTGCTGGACCAAACTTGATGGGCCAGTGTCAGCAATGTAGAATGGTTGTGAATAATTTTTTGAGGTTCAAAACGTCTTTCTGCCAATCCTCAAAAGAGCACAGCAGAAACAGAACGCACGTGCGCACATTCACAAGATCTGCACGCATCATTTGTCTTCATTAATTTGGAGGCAAATACCAGAGGATCTGTCTGTGTTTATCTCAGGAGCATCATAATGAGAGAGGCGCCGATCCAGCTCCCGCGCAGACGCGAACTCGCTCATTTCTCAGGACCAGCCTTTCACCTGCGCCACTTTTCATGCAAACTTTATGTGAAATTTATGCAAACAGACCAAAGCTGACGGAACCTTCCCGCGGTGAATGGACTGCATGAAAGATTGGAAATTCAATTATTTCGATGTAAAATGCCAAATTGCACTCATCACTCTCTGACATTGATCTCCAGTGACTATGATTTTCCCTGTTGCTCGTAATAAAACTTTTGTGCAGAAACAAATGAGCCTGCAGAAAGAGCACATTTATCTTTATTTTGTGGCGTGTTTTGCACGTTTATCACCTTGAAAGAATACTTCAGGAGAGAAGAAAACATCAGTCTGAATTTTGAGCGTATTTTTGCATGTTCATTACGCACTCCTGAGGAAAAACTATGCATGAGAAAAAGAAAAGCAGGCGCTGTGACAAGTAATGCCTTTCTTGACGGAGACCTCTATTTTTGGTCTCATCACTTGATGCATTAATCCTGGGGAAATGAAACGCTTTCAAGTGTGAGAACTAATCAATGCCGCCTCGCCTTCCTTATCTCCCGACCAAGGGATGTCAGACGATTGCAAATTGTATGAGGAGAATTTTTTTCAGAAAACGTGCCTTTCAGAGTTGGTTGACACAGGGATTGGGCCGATTTGCATTTTCATGGTACTGCAGTGTTCAAGGCGAAACAAAGACGGTTGGTACCAGGCGTGGGACCTCTCGTGAGACATTCTCAGACGGACTCGGAGACGAACATCATTCCTTCTGTGATGCGTGTTCTGCGCGTTCACGTGCCTATCGGCAATAAATTCATTGCAAGTGGGACTCAATCTGCATTTTTTCAATTTTTAAGACGCGGAGAAAAGTGATTAAGAAACAAACTGTTGCATTGTCCTGAATAACAATGACCGCGCGAGGAGGGGAGCAGCGAGACGCGCGAGATTTATATCTGCGCGCGCGCGCCCCGCGGGACCCATTGCGCGTGCGCGTCTCCTTCTGCGCGGGTCCCCAGGGACGTGACTAAGAAACCCTTCACAGGTCCACCGCGATAACCACCAATGACAAATACCCCACTTTCATGTCAATCTACCATATCTTAGGCCGCGCTTCAATCGCTGCGCTGCGCCATTTATGCTGCATTAAAATCTCTATCAGCGCGCTGCATGTGTGTGGTGTATTTCAAGCCTGTCAGCTTCGATGTAAGAGTCTTGCGTCCTGCATCCCGGTGCTTGGGCCGCCAAAGGGAAAGTCATCAAATGATGTTTTGACAGATGACAAATATGATGGAGGCACGCTGGATGTTGCGTTCCGTGGGGTCTGTGGTACCTGGATAAACCCTGGATGGGAATTTCTCAAACAGGTGGACACTGTCGGCTGCCACCAATTATTTCAAGTTGATATGCATTCTTCTCTGTCTGCTTCATTTGTCAAAATGGTTCAAGGAGAAAGCGTGCGTGCACACTCACAGTCAAAACTCCAGGTCGACTTGTTGATCATCAGTCTTCCCTTCGCCTCAGCCAGTTCGATCTTAAGGTCCTCCTGTCTCTGCAGCAGCTCTCGGATTCTTTGCTTCCTCTTTTCTGTCGCCATCAACTGCAAAAAAGAAACCATCTTTCAAAAATCTTCACTTGAGAAGTGAAAGATTGTCCTTATTACCCTCTTTCACCCGTGGTCAAATCCTAATCAAAGCACATGCACACACTTAATTATTGAAAGAAGAGACGATCACATACCTCAGCCGCCTCCTGGCGTCGCTTGTGGATGCGCTCCACGTCGTCCACGTCGTAGTACTGGATCTCGAGCGTCTCCTCGGCGGCCGAGTCGTACGCGGCGTGGCGCGTGTCGACCCAGGCGTGGCGCGGGGACGCGCCGGCGGACGGCGGCGCCGCCTTGTGCGCGGGGCTGGCGGCCGGGCTCTCCTTGTGCACGCTCGCCGGACTGTCGACCCGCGACGGAGGCGCCGAGCGACAGCGCGACTTCAAACCTGCAGCGAAATGGCAAATTTGCTCGATCGACGCTTTGATTGAAATAAAACATCAGAACAAAACTTTGCAGCAGCTTTTGCCTGGCTTGTCAAGGAGCGTTTTAATTTGAGGGGCGGCGCCGAACACAAGTCCAGCCTGAAACCCTGATTTGTCTCGGACTCACAACTCATCGAGTGATGAAAAGTCCATCTGACAAAACGTGAAAGAGAACGCTGAATAGCGCGCCTCAGATATGTCCGAACTTGTAATTCGTTACTCTTTATCAAACAGCTCTGCGGCTCATTCCCAATTACAATGGGAGATTAGAAGGCAAACTGTTCCCTCGGACGCAGATAAATGGGATTCTCAATGTACGCTGGCAGTCAATTGTTGCGGGCCATATTGCCGTTGTGCCTCAAGATGGATACAGTCGGCAATCATATGAAATGGAGCTTCCAGATGAATATGATCCGCCCTTATTGAGTCAATACATCCTCGTCTGCGTTCCTGGCTTGTGTTCAGATTCAGCGGCTGCAGTTCATTGTCCAGTGCAGCCAGATTTAGAAGCTGAACCCGAACCACCTGTTTCTCACTCAGCTCAGAAATTAGCATCTTTTGCATCTCTCAAAGCAGCATGGAAGCTCCACTTCCATCTTCACTCCAAGCAGGAAGTCTTGCTGACCAACATTAGTCATCACTTTTCGACCACGGTCCATAAATTTTTCACCACTTCGGCAACGTTATTGACCTCAACCGGGTGACCATGTGGGAAGAAGCCATTTCAAAGAAAACCAACAGATGATCCCAATATGGAGAACGCGGCATTTTCTGGTCCCTTGACGCACTGTGTCAACTGAAATCTTATTACCACCATCTTTCAAATTGCATATAGATTTTGCCCAAAGGTCTATTAATTCAATTAGTAAGATAAATGTCTCAATAAAAATAGCTTCTGAGGAAATCATGAAAGCATTTAACCGACATCAATTCCTGCAGGGCTACGTTTTCAATGATAAGCACTTTCGTGAATATTGCTTGTTTCTTTCAAGCTTTTCAGGAATTTTCCATCTTCAAGCTTGTTGCGCTTTGCTGCAAACGAATTTCATGCATCTCTGGGACACCACATCTACCACCACATTGCGCGTTCAGTTCGCAAATTGACGAGAGAAAGATGTTGTCGGACTGACACGTGCACGATCTACAGGAAAACTTGCCTTCCGTGCAGTGTATCAATGGATTTTTTTTGTTTGACAACATCCAATTTCAAGCTTTTTTGACGTCCGTGTGAGTGCAAGGAAATGACTGGGACGGGCATGTCAAACTCGTTTCATTTGTCGGGGGGTTCGACTCGCAACTCACCGGTGCAGATGGGCGGCTTCTTCTTGAGCACCTTGTTGCCGTGGGTGCGGCCACCGCCGGCCGAGCTCTCGCTCGTCGAGTCCTGCGTGCCCGACGAGGTGGTCGCCTCGCCGTCGGGCCCGACCATGCTCTCGTAGCCGCTGCTGAGGTGCGCCGCCTCCTTCTGCTGCAGCAACTTCGTGTTCTTCTCGAGCACCTGCTGCGCGCTTGACGTGCTGAAGTCGCTACCATGACCACTGCTCGAGTGCGTGGACACCCGAGGGTTCGTCACCGTCGAGTACGGCGACAGCAAACGTTTACTTTTGTCGTTTTTCACTATTCCACTGTCGTTCCCACTGTCCGAGTCCGTGCCTCTGCTGCTGGGCGGAGGCAAGCCTGGCACTTTCCCCGTAGGGCTGCTCATGACACCGGATTTGTTGGACCCCTTCGTCTCCTTTTTACCACACGAAGGGCTCTTGATTTTGGACCTGGAGTCTTTGCTGTTGGAAGCATTGGTCGGGCTGGTCACTTGGGACTTGCTGCTTTTGCTCGGAGAGGACGTTGGTAACCGAGAGAAAAACGGCGAAGAAAACCGTGAAGGGGCTGACTTGACAGAGGAAGGTCTCGAACTGGGACTTGGGGAGCTGGACTTGACATGTTTCCCAGAATGCTTCTCCGATTTTCTGGAGGACGAGGAAGACTTGATGGGAGAGGCACTTCCCGCTGAAGACTTGGAGCTCTTGGATGAGGTGGAGGACTTGGAGCTGAAGCGAGATGGAATCAACTTGCTGGGCGACACGGACACCGACTCCGCCCTGTCCGCACTTTTGGACTTTCGGGACAAAGGTTTTGGCAGGATGCTTGGCTTGAACTTTGATTTTTCTTTGCTGTCCTTCACTTTTTCCTTTTGTTTCGTGTCTTTGCCGCTGAGCGGTGGTGACGTGGTGGGGATTTTGCTGATGAGCTTGGCACTGGCTTCCACGATGAGCTCTGCAGTTACAATGTTTTCAGACGACTGCCCAGGTATGGAGCGCTTGGGGATGGGCGAAATGTCTCCCGCTGTTGCGTGACACACTTTGGAGGTGGTGCTAGGTGTGGACGAATACAGCGGTTTCGGAAGCACTGCAGGGACGGGACTGCTCAAACCTGGCGACTTCTCCAATTGCTCCTCCAACTCCTCACTCTTTTCTTTCAGCGTCTGTTCCACCAGGGCGAGGTTGGGGTTCGATGCCCCATCCGGTCTCCTCAGACACGACGGGCGACACAAGCTGCGCCCTCTCGTAGCCATTTTGTCGGAGTCGTCCGAGGAGGGCGGGGAGAGGTGTTCGCCGCTGTGCGCCGACGCGTTGCCGCTGTCGACTTCGGCGTTGACGCTGAGCGGCGATAGCTGCGCGGCGTGCACGATCAGCTCGGCCGTCACCTCAGGAGGAGGAGGAGCGCCGTCGGGCTCGACCACCGGCGGCGGCGCCACCGTCTCCTCAGCGACGCCCTCGTCGGACGCGGCGTGCGACGCCTGCAGCGAGTCCTGCACGGCCACGGTGAGCGGAGACTCGGACAGAGCCGCGTCGATGTCCTTCACCGGAAGCGACGCCACGTTGGAGCCGGCGTCGTCCTCGGACGTGAACGTGCTGTTCAACTTGCTGTCCTGCTCAATCGCCTCGAACTGGTCGTCGATGTCCATTTCGTACAGCGAGTCCGGTTGGTTCGGCACGTCGGCCTCGTTCACCTGGCTTTCGACCGTTGAAGATTTTTCAACGTCATCCAGCCCTTTGGTGAAGGCCTGCTTTTCATCAACCTCAGTGATCAAAAGTGGCTTTGAGTCCGTTTCTCTGCTGTCTTTGATGATCTCATCAGTCACACCTGTTTCTGGTTCCAGAGCAACTTTTTCCGCGTCCAGGTACTGCTGCTCCACATCTGGAATATCTTCATCCATGTCCACACACTCTTCGTACGCGGGCGGGTCCGAAGGCTTGTTCTCCTGCAGCATGCCCTGGTCGCACTCCGGAGCCGGATGCTCGTCTCCCGCCTCAGAGTTGGGGCTGAACGGAGTGTCTTTGCTGTCCGAAGTGGCTTCCTGGACCTCCTGCACCCACTGCGTGATCCGCGTTTGCCGACTCTCAGACCCGGGCAGCGCGGTCCTCTTCTGCTTGTGCTTCTTCGATGACTTGGGACTAGAGTGAGCGCTGTCTCCGCCCGAGACGACGGCGTTGTTGTCGCCGCTGTGAGCGACGCTGGTCACGGCCGGGTTCTTCACCTCCTTGGGCTTGTGATGCCTCGGGGAGGAATGCCTCGACCCGTGCGGACTGTGGTGAGGACTGTGGTCGGTGGGCTCCACACTGTGCTTCTCCACCCAGTCTCTCACAAACGACTTCACTGGTGCAGTGGGTAAGGTACTGTCCGCTGTGACGTCCTTTCGGGCTGGGTCTGACTCCATGTTGTCAACACTGGTTGGTCGGGACACCTGCGCCATCATGGAGGAGTTGGGACTGTCCCCACTGCTGCCGTGGTGGCTTCCGGTTCTCGAGTCACTCGTGCTGATGCTGTGCACGTGAGGATTGCGCAGCTGACCCGACTTGGGCTGCTCCAAGTCTCTGGGCCGCCTGTCCCTGTGTCTTTCCCGGGATGACTCCCTGTGATAGTCTCTATCGTCTCTGTGAGGCACTTGGGACTTGTACTGCGGGGTCCAGTTCTCGAGGGAACAGGCCCTGGGAGGAGGCAGCGGTTTTCCCGACATCTGCTTCCACATCTTGTGAGCCTTCTCCGGTTTTATCATTTTGTGGGGACTGCCGTGCGGGGTGCGTCGCAGCTCTTCTCCCTGAAACTCCCGAGGCCCGTCCACCCACTGTTCCCCAGAACCAGAGTCCTTCACCAAACCACTCGCATTCATACTGCTCAGTGCAATGGGCTTTCCCTCCCCATTGTACACGTAGGATTCGTTGCCCCAAGCTTGTTGCATGGGGACCATGGTGGGTCCGTCTATCCACTGTTCATGTGGCGCTCTGGACTCCGGAGCCCCAGGCCCGTCCACCCACTGCTCAGCCCCTGGGGTGGCCTCTCCAACAGGCCCTTCCCGGTACCAACAAGCGTCCTGCTGCTCCATTCTCGCGTGTTGCAACGGTTTGCTTTTCACATTGAGCTTCCTGGGTAACTGCACCACCCCAGCCCCCGTAGGCCCCTGCTGCGGCTGGAATTGTCTGCTGGGAGAACCACCTTTGGACTGGCGAGAATTGGCAACAGTATTAGCACCACACTTTGGCATTGTCCTCGGCTGTTTGGCGGCGCCATGCTCAGCATGCATGTACCCGTCGTTGCTGACGGGGTACTGGTACGCCGGGTTGGCGAGCTTGCTGGGCCGGGGCAAGGAGCCCCCGCGCGGCAGCACTGGCACGACGGACGGCGGGCCCTCGTTATCGGTCAGCTCGCGGTCGCTGAGCGCCTGGCCGCCCGGCCCCACGTAGATAACGGTATCACAGGACTGCTCGCTGCTGGACGTGTAGTCTGGGTCCGAGTAGGCACCGTACGTGCCCATGCGCACACCGACGCGCATGCGTGGGCGAAACGGTCCCGATTCGGAACACGAACTGCTGTCGTCGGAACTCGTGCTCGAGAACTGGAACAACAGAAATGCGCCATCAGAATACATGTCGAATGTGATTTTGCAGTTTTGTGTCAAGCTCGCAACACTGAGATCCAAAAAGCACAAAGAACTTCTCAGTGCATCAGTTGACGAACATTCTGTTGCTCAGCAAGGCAATTGCATTCTGCGGAAGAAAGTGATGTGGAACAGTCGTCTGACAGACGCCAAATCTTCTCCCTCCAGCAGCGCTTTGGAACCACTGCTATTTACTGACATGGCTACTGTTTATTTCTCCACGATAAAAAGAATTATTTTCATAGGGATGGCAATCCTGCCGACAAGTCTCCAATTCTGCCGAGCAAATGAAGTGGCATAAATACTGTCAGCGCCATTGTGACGAATTCCACGATTGCTTGACACACGCCCTCGTTTACAATCATTTCACATTGCTTACTCACAGCCCAGGGGAAGCAATAAACAATATTACGGACAAAACGCTTTAATTAAAGGCACATCTTATTGGTTACCCAGCCTTGCCGCAACTTTTGTTCACTAATGAACGGTTCAAACCCATAAATCAAGCAACAAATTAATAAACTTGTGTTTGCTATTCATAGAAATGACCATTTGCAGGCTCCTGACGAGGCCCCCGAAAACAGTAACGAGCAAATCTGTATCTGCGCACGATTTATGTGCCTCGTGGAAAACGCGAAAGGCCAAAGACGGACCTCGATACGGAAGCGAGGAAACAGCCGGCAAGGTGCTGCGGAGAACATTCATTTTCGCAACCAGAAGTGTCTATTATTCAATGCCCGAGTCATCTGCACATGTAAATGCGCGTGCATTGCTGTTGGTAAAGAAAGGGCGAAAAGGCTCCTCGCTTTCAATGCAGCGTGCAGCTGCACGTCAGGAGTTCTGTTTGTCGGTGGCCTCCTTCGTTGCTGAGGGACACCTGAAACACGGCGCACGCACGCAGGGCTCACCTTGGTCTTGCGTCGCTTCATGCGGTGGATCTTGGCGGCGAGCTGCGTCACCTGCAGCGTCTCGTTGTACGCCTGCACAGAGGGCGACACGTGCGCGATCATGCACGTCCTGCACGACAGCGACCCCAGCGACTCCCGCATCAGCTGCGTCAACTTGCTCTCCCTGCAACACCGCACAGAAAACGCGATCACTTTTGACCCTTGAAACACATCTTTTCTGCTGTGTATGAATGAAACATTCAAAAAACTTTTCTCTCAGAGCGACCACAAGAAAGAAAGCTTGCAACCTTCACAACCAATTTTGTTAGCTGAAACCTCAAAAATTTGTTTGCGTTCACAAAACAGTTTTTGCAGCAACAAAAAGTTCGGTTTTTGCTTGCGAACACGAAACCTAAAGTACTTGAAAAGCTTTGGAAGATGAAATATCAATTTCCAGGTTTTATTTCCAACACTTAGAAAGTTTTGTCATGGAGTTGCAACTTTTTGTGTTCTCTGAGAGCTTCAAGTGTCACGGAGGAAAAAACAAGTTTGAAAGCGCCCGAAGCTTGAATGTCACAAAACATCGAGAGTGCAATACATCATTTCCACAACGGAGGTTGGCCCGGCCTGTCTGCTGAACAATCACCAGTTTAACGTGAAACAAAGGCAATTAAAGGTGAATCATACGTTGAAGGGTTTGCTTTGAAACACAGATATGGTTTGGGGCTGAAATGCAGCAAATTGATACGAGCCGGGTGTCGATGGCTATCTGACAGGTTAAAAGAGGGGTGGGGCCGTCACATCGAGCTGGAGGGCGAATAAAACTCGGGATCAGCCTCTGGTTTATCTGCTCCACGGCAGCGAGACAATTGCAGCCGCGGAGGTTGTCACCCGGAGCAATTCAAACCTCGAGTGAAATATTGCAGTTTGAAATGGAACACCACCAAAGTGGCCCGTTACATCACCGGCTAATTATGATCCACGTCCGAAGCGGGTGCGCGCGCACGTCGCGCCGTCTGATATCCGCGACGGTTTAATCGCTCGTGCGCAGCCGACAACTTTTTGCCCTTCGGCAGGAGAGACCATGAAAACTTTAAGAGGATGACTAATCCAGCCACTTAATCAAAACTGAATTTTTAATGGAAACGTTTGTGCTTTTGTATGTTTTCGCTTGTGATGCGCATGTTTGTGTGCGTGTGTGTGTGTGCAGGAGCGCTCTTATAGGTGCTTGGATGGCGCGCGTGCACGAGTGCGTTCGTGTGTGCGTGGATGGCCTGTGTGTGCATGCGTGCGTGTGTGTGTGTGTGTGTGCGCCTCACCTGTGCGGCACGTGACGCTGCCCGTTGAGCAGCGCCATGACGACGGTGCCGAGCGCGGACAGGCTGAGCGCGTTGCCCTCCCGCGTACTCTTGGCGCAGCTGCCCAGGTCGATCAGGTGCAACCGACTCCGGCCCCCGGCCACTGAGAAACACACAAGAAAAGGAATCAGTCTGTGTGACGAGCGAAGGAAGAATACTTTGGAACAGTAAGCGTCCACACAAAGAATCCCTTCCTTAAACCGGAAGTCCGACTCTTAGTGACACCAAAAAGTACCACTGCCAAGAAATGCATCACTGTCCTTCAGTTGCAATTTTTGTTGAAATTCATGCGACGAAAAGCTGGCAGCAGTCCAGTGGGATTCTGCCCCATGAAATCCAATGTAGTTTTGTTTTTCATTCTGGGAAGTTAGCTGAGGCCTGCAGAACCCACCAATTGTTCACCTGTTTTCACATTGCCTTTATGTGATTTTTAAAGACCCCACAGTGACCATGGAACTGCCATGCAAAAGCGGGCAATCATATTGCTGGAGGCGACTTTCCTGGAACCCACATAAAACGCACAGTACCTACTGATGTTATTGGGGTGATCCGAGTCGTGAAAAGCACCGGATGCACCGTAAAACGCATGTGCTTAATTGCCGATTTAACTCAGTTACAAGCCCCCAAATGTGTACTTGAAGTGGCAAAGAAAACAGCACACGAACGAGCCTAATTCCTTTTACTGCTGCTCACAATCCAGGAACATACTGGAGTCATAGCGTTCCAATAACACGGGTAGCATGCAGGGAATACGGTATTATGGGTCGCGAGTTGTTTTATGAGAAACGGGTCACATTGCTGAATGAAATGAAAATATTTCTGCGCCTTCGGGTTGGATTTTCTCTGTGTACTCTGGGATTTGGGCCATAAATTGCGCGAGCCCACTGAACCTGGATATTCGACCTCAAATAGACTTTCCAGAGAGCGAGAAATTATTATCACTTGAGGCTGCCACCTCTGTTTGCTCCGCAGTCCAATTCAGTTCTGTGTAATTTCCTCTTTCGTAAATTTCATTGACTAATTGCTCCTTTTGTTCAGTCAACGTGGATTTCTGGAGGTGAGCTCGTATTTGAGAATCTCTGTTGTGTATAAAATGACTGCAATGGGGGAATACCTTTGAAGGACCATCGTTGCAGCACTAATCATTTCATTGCCGAACACAAACAATGGACCCAACGGTGCACAACAGTTGTCCGGATTTCATCCAGAAATTGATTGAATTGACACTTACACAAGTGCACTGTGTCGATACACGTGACAGATATTCAATAGAATTAAGTATGATGTTTGTGTAACATCAAAAGCCAATAATGAAATGACATTTACAACGCACAGCGCCATTTGGTCCGGGATTTGCGGACAGGTCTTCCAGATGTGTGCAGCCACAATAATTCTCAGTGTTTAGTGCTGCCGTCTTGAGAAATCCGTGTTGGTCTTTCTTGCAACCTGAACAGGTGAAGCTGTCATATCGAATAAAACCAGCGTGTCTAACGTCTGTCTGCTTCAGTCACTTTGCACACAGACGCAAGATTCATCATCGTGGAAATAAAGTTAGTCGCCAGACATAATGGATTAAAATTGTGATGGGTGATCATTACCTTGCTGTTCTTTGCCAGGTCCCTGCCCTTTGCTGTTCTTCTCCACGCGGTACTGATAGACGTGCAGCGTGAACAGCAAATGCGAGTTGCGCGCGTCCTCTTCGGCTTCTGAAAAAGTACATTTCGGACAACATTATCAAAGTGAAGAAACTATCTTTCGAGAGTGCTGCAAAGAATCACGCCAGAAATTGAGGTCCAGATGGGCCAGGGAGAGAAGGTTCTGTGGTCTGTGCTGCTCCCATTGGAGTCGACGTGTCCATTCTTGCTGGACACAATGCATCCTTCCCGCTGGAATTCCCTTCCTCTGGTGCCGACAAAATCCTTTTATCAACACTCTGCCCTTGGTGGAAGCTGTTTTTGCCAAAGCGAGAGGAAACGCAGGAAAATCACATCGGCATCAGGAGGAACATAGAGGATGTGAAAAGCAAAACGATATTCTGAACACTCCACATCTCGAGAAAGACTTACTGCCTGCAGCAGAAAACTTTGTTCCACATGGAATTCAGTCGTGACATCTCAAGAAAACCGATAATTTATGTCACCAGTGTCTTTCCAATTCAATTTGTCGCAACCTGAGTGAGCCTGTACCTGTCATTCGATGTGGCTCAAATTCGCAAACTGAATGAAGAAATTTCCATCAGCAGACAAACTTCTAACGTGAGATGAGAGGCAATAAAGGAAGCCAACTCAGGAAAGAAGCCAACTCAGCAACAATCTTGGAGAACAGTATTTTCTGACACGAAACAGAAAGCAGTTATTTTCTGACATCCTTCACAAAAAAGACAAATGCCAATTTCCTCTCCACGTTGATTTGCTCAAGTTTTTTCAATGCCCTTCAAGAGTACCTGCACATGTAACTGACTTTGTGGGGAGATATTAGTTTCAGATTCTCGAAGAACCGTACTTATATACCTGTCAGATCTTACAACCCTGGAATCATGCTTTTCGTGGCGCTTGTGCCGAGAAAAGTAACACGGTGACAGGGCGAGAGTGGGAAATCATGGGGTGAGCGCTTTCCTGTTCTCTGCAACTGATTTGCGTGATAGCACCTGGTGACATTCTGTCTCCGACACGAAAAGGACGAACACTGCAGCCGTGGATCACAGTTTTGTGTTGTTGAAAAGATCACCACCACCAACAAGAGGTTTTTCTCACAAAACACCTGAAAAGTTTTATCTTTTGACAACCTGAAGATTCTTGCCGACGTGTCATGACGCTCAGAATTCTTTCTCGAAAGAGAGTTACTCAATTGGAGAGAGCCACTTTGCGTCCATCATGTCCGTGTAAAAACTGAAGCTGAGCACTCATTGAGGGAAGGAGGGTAATTATGTTATGTAATAATGCCAACAAGTGTTCCGTGTGGCAACTACTGTTTGTCAAAAGTCAGAACATACAGTGGTGAAGCTGCAGCTGTGCACAGGTCGGGGCTCAGATGCCAAGACACACTCTGCTTGATTAAAACTGCGGCCTGTTCTACCTGCTGACAATCTGACCGCTTGACAGATGTCAGACCAGTCCGGACCTCACAAGACTGTGCCGCTTGGCCGTGCAGAAAATGCCGTTTCAAACGTGGCACCAACAACAAGTGCTCCAACAAAAACCCCAATATCTTTGGGTTGGTTGACAACAGGCTGTCATGACCTTGACAGGAACTTATTTCTGGACACCCAAAATTTTACACGAATGAGTTTGTGAATGTGGACGTGTACTCGACGTACCGGGTATGGTCCTGGCGGCGATGGCGGCGTCCAGGTAGTAGGCGGCTCGCTCGGCGGTCGGCGCGCGCAGCTCGCTCTGGTTCTCGAGCTGCGTCCCGCAGATCGGGTCCTCGCGCAGGTAGACTCCCGGAGCCGTGTTTCCACCGGACTCGTTTCCTGAAGCGACACAGTTCCAGTTGCACGATGTCCAAACACAAAGGGGGTTTGGTTCGACGTTTGAACGTCTGATTGATCGTGCAACCCACACCGGCCTCAGTTTACCGCTTCTGCAGACACACATTCAATTTGTCATTCCACAACTACTCAGCAGAATGTTTTGACGTATCGAGTTGGGAGTTCAATGAACTGAGTTCCTCACCCGCAGCGACGTCGGCGAGCAGGTCCTTGAGCTGCTCCTGCTTCCCGGTCACCTCGACGGCGGAGACGCGGACGCTGAAGCGAGCGCCCGTCTCGTCCTTCTGGTCGTTGATGAGTTTGAAGAGCCACGCGATGGAGCAGGGCACGATGCCCAGGTTCTGCGGACTGTCGTCCACCCCGATCATCGTGTACGTCTTGCCTGTCGGAGAGAGAAGAGAGGACGTGTTTGTCTTCTTTCCATGGAGCACAGAACTGGCGATTTGACCCATCTACTTTTTCCAGCAAACTGGCACTAGAGTATCCAAATAACTACACCGAAGCTCATCTCGCAAGATGGATGAAGGTCGGTTTGTTTGTTTGTTTGCCCGGATCGGATACTGAGTGCAATGGATCGTTGGGAGATCGTAGATCTGGTCAAGCTGCTTGTTTTCATCAGTACAAACCACACGAGCGGCAAAGTGAACAGTCGAGGGTGTGTTGAAGATGACCTTGGACTCAAGACAAGTTGAATTCCAAAAGCTTCAAAACCTTTGAGACTTGGAGACATCGAGGTCCATCTGAAATCCCTTTGGTTTGTGCGCTTCCAACAATAAAGAACCCACAACACCAAACCAAAAACATGGGTTTCGGCTGCAGAGGCAGACATTCCTCTTCCAATTTGGGTGGAAAACTGGACGCAGTTAACAAGATTGCTGGACTGTCTAACGTGATTAGGAGGCAGAGTTAGGCAATCATTTCCAGAACTAAGCAGCTGACCAGTGTTGCCTGTAAACTCGGAGGGAAGGAAGCTGCTGCAGACCACTGCACTGTCTGCCAGTCTCACAAAAGCGACCAAGTGGCTGTGTGTGGTGGCATTAGGTTCTATTTGTGATTGAAATTGCCTTGGGACTCCGGAGCTAAGTGCGTCTCGTCTGGCTCTTCAGGAATTAAAAGCCCCAAATCAGCTGAAAACAAATCCTTCAACAAAGAATTCGGCAGCAAGAAGAATGGCACCCGTCATTTGGTGGTGGCCAACGAATTTGTCAACACGAAACCCAACTGACCATTTGCAGCCAACCGGTAGCACCGTGGATTGACTGCGTGTTTTGCTTTCAAACAACGTTGCTGGCTGCAGGTGAAAAGCCTTGAAGATGAAAGCAACGAAGCGGTTGTGTGATCGGAAGGGATGACTCGAGAGTCGAATGTCTAATTGGTGGCCGCATTGTGGGCAGAACGCACAGGGTGAACGCGATCCCGACTCGACCTCGGGTTGCGCGGAGCAGCTCCGGTGTTGGGCCTCATCAGCCGCCGCCGCGCCTCCACCGCACGTTTCCCGCTTCCTGATTCAACTTGGTACTGACATTAAACGATCAGTTTTCCTCACGAACATGTTCGTCAGTGTTCGGCCCACCGTGCGTGCACCAGTTTTCCCTGTGTTCAGATGCAGAAGCGCGTTTCACTGACATGGAGACTCTGATGCCATTCAGGTGCGCAGGGAAACACAGCTCCAAACAAAGATTTTTTTGATCACGAAAGAGACTCGAGAGGCGCCAGCACCGAGGCGACCTGCATCATTAGTATTGACACCTGTCAATGACGTCCTAAATTTAGCGCAATTCTGTCGCCAAATAAACCAAGGCGATTTGACATTGATCTGACATGCTTTTTACATTGATTGAAATTCGGGAAGCAGATACGCTGTATCATCTTCAGCTGGCTCCATATCGATGTGTCCCCGCAAAAGCAGAAGCGCGAGTTGGCAGTTACAGGAAGCAATCAGTACCTTTCTTCGCTTTACGGCTCCGTACGTTCGGAAAATGTGGATTTATTGTGAGTGACATGGGAGGGAAACAATTTTCAATTTCAGTTTGAAGCCTATTTACCTCCAGATCCCAGTGTGTCCCGACTCGTTGACTGGGCTTCATGTCAATAAATTGAGGCCTCGATTGGCTTCACGGTTTATTCAGACCCCTAGTTAGGTCGCATCTCCAGACATCCTTTGGGTGCTTTTCGTCTGAGGCTTGCTCCCATGCAGAAAATCCACTTTCCAACACAGATATTGAATGGACAAAATAGTCCAATGTGGCACCAGGGCTATCTTGTCTTCCCCAACCAGTGACTATCAGGGGACAATTTATGGAAAGAACTGGCCCTTTCAATGGTCGACAACGGCGGACGCTGTGACCTTCGCGTTTCTTTTGTCCCGAGCGTGGTGCGATTTTTCAGTCACACTTTTGACGGTGTGATCGACAAGAATACCTTGAGTAGAGTTGCTTGAATGTATTCAACATGTCAACAAACACAACATGAGCGACAAACATCAATTAGAAACATGGAACATGTCAACCTGTCAACTTTAGTCAGTGGGTTGTTCGTCGTGGTATTCGACCTCAAAACGTACACTCTTGACTGTTTTACTGCCGACGTTATGAAACATGTCCTACAATGCACTCCCTGACATGGAACCAAGAC
>JAAUXT010002513.1_pt1 | contig 48488 bp, 42 predicted proteins | sample 7278171 | NCBI WGS metagenome assembly JAAUXT01 (sample SAMN14350112, study PRJNA611818) | marine sediment metagenome | isolation source: surface marine sediment (1.8m) | place: French Polynesia: Moorea | collected 2018-08
CTGCTGATCACAGTTATTTGTGTTGATGACTGAGACCCCTCTATTTGAATGGACCCTGAAGATCCACCTGTGTTTCCATAGAAGATACTGTTTCTCACCATCAGTGACACCCCTGCACCATCAACATAGAGAACTCCTGCTTTCTCTCCAGAATTGTGTGAAAAGGTACAGCTTGACACAAACATTTTCTCTAGTTGCAACACATTTGTTCCATCACACTGTTGAAATATGATGGGTGACAAAGACATTGTGTTTCCTTCAAACACAGAGTTTTCAAGAAATACTTGCATCACTGTTCCTTCTTTGTGTGAGCATGCTGACTCAACTGACAAGAAAGCCAAGGACTCAGTGTTGTTTGCTATTGAGCAGTTTTGAATATTGATCACTGAGAAAGAATAATTACCAGGCTGGCCTGGATTCAACACCTTCACTGAACTGAAACCTTTGATTTGAGAGAATAAAGAATTTTCAAGAGTTAAGGACAAGCACAGGCAGAAGGACAGTTCAATCTGTGCCACTTGCTGAGTTCTACTTGATGTAAATGAGCAAGAGACACAGTGAAAGAAACAAGGCAGTTTTGATGAAGCATCAGCAGAGAACTGCAAATCAACAAAGTCAACATTTTCTGCAGAAAGGTCTGGTTGGCCATCATAACTCAATACAAGGCCTATTATGATAAGATTTCCAAACTTCAGTTTGTTGTGCTGCTGATTGATTGTCTGGTTCCTTGTGTTGCACTGAAGGGTATTTGGAAAACTGTTTTGTGATGATGAATTCATCAATTTTTGGAAAATATTGCACTCTTCAGGTAAACCATCACTTTGGTTGTTGACAAAAAATTCTACCTGAATTTTGTGTTGAAAATTATTTCCAGAAACTGAGACAGAACAGTCAAAACTGCTCCTGTTGTTTGTCAGTTCAATGCATGGCTCCAAGTGAACAAAATTTTCTTGATACTGTACAAAAATGGCTAAATGTGTATCTTTGACGCAAGAGGTTCCAATGATGTGGCTGATTGTTTGGCAGGGACCATTGTTGTGTAGACATTGAAAATCATCTCTACCATCCTTTGCCACTGTGAACATCTGGGTGATGATTTCATTTTGTGCAACACCTATTCCATGTGAGAAAACTGCAGAAGTAAGTTGCAAAACAATCATTTTCTAAATCTTCATGTTCATCAGTTTTTGAGATTTTAATTTGGATGTACTTACCAAATACAAAACAAAGTAGAACAATTGGAACTTTGTGCTGAAGTGACACCATGTCCACGTAGACAGTACACTGAGATTGTTTGTGAGAAGATCAGCTACAGTATATAAAAATGCCAAGTTCTTGCCTTTTGTATCTGCACGAACAAATCACGTGGTACATGCAACATGTGCATGACCACCACCCTGTGAATGAGCTGTGTGCATCAAGACGTGAGGAGGGGACCTTGTGCAATGTCCCGCTCTTTCTGCTTTGTGTTTTCTCTTCTTCATTGCGTGAACATTCCTGGGCATGAACTGTTATTTACTACTCTATCTGCAGAGCCATCAGTTTGTTTCGACTATGTACGTATTTGTCAGTCTCCCATGAAGGTTGTGTGCAGAACAGCAATCACAGCTAATGCACCAAACAGGGGATGTTTGAAGTCAACTCAATGTGAAATGTGTGCGTGACATTGCATGCATGTGCAAAGCAATATGTTTCCTCGTCGTACAGGGCTGGAAGGTTCAGACTATTTGAACATATCAGAGAATTTTGCACACCAAGGGCTTCCCAGACGTTTTGAGACCCCTTGAATTTCACAAATTTGTGTGAGATGTTTCCCTTGATGCAAGAGAAAGTTGCAGTGCTCATCCCAGGAAGAACCAAGTTTTCATTGATCCGAGCTGCTTCTTCTCTGTGGATGCCTTTGGGTCCAGCTTGTAATGCACATGTTGTGGTGGTGTCCCTTGCCACAAAGATTCAGCAGAGCACAACCTTTCATTCATTGTAATGGGCCTCTCAATGGGTGAGCAGCTCAACATGTTTGGTTCTGTGTAACAGAAAATCAATATTGTTCAGATCCCTGTTTGCAATCTGTCCCTTGAGGAAGGATTTCTTTGATGTGCACACGAACTGAGTTCACAGTGGAGTTCAGCACAGCACCAACACGCATTCTGTAACAGAGGGCTTCACGCATCACTGAGCAGAGGAAACAGTAGATGTTCAAATTTCCCTATCTTCAGTGCAGTTGTCTTAGCGTTGTTCTTGGCTTCCAGGTGCACAGTCTTGTGTCCAAGGCTGTTTTCAACTGAGCTAGAATTGGTTGTGTCTTCTGAACAGTCATTCAGAGGGAAGGGAGCAAGCAGCATATCTAACAATGTTTTGTGACTCGTGACTCAATTTTGAAACATTGCGCACCATTTGCCACCAATTTCGAACCTAACCCACAGAAAGTTTCTCAACCTCACCAAATATTTTTTGCAAGAAATGCCTGGTGACACATTATGATACTGGACAAAAAAAGCAACCGGACTGAGCAAGCAAAATCAGTTTAAATCAGTGGGAGGCCCATGGACCTACATTTTTATTCCAGGCCCGTTCGAGTATGTGGCCTTTTTCCCAAAACACAGGAATTTTGCTTTTTCATGTGTATGTGTGAGCATGTATTGTGTGTCCTCATATCTGTCTGTCTGTCTGTCTGTCTGTCTGTCTGTCTTTGTCTGTCTGTCTGTCTGTCTGTCTGTCTGTCTGTCTGTCTGGTCCGGATACCAGGACCTCTCTGGATCATTCACTGCCCAATTCCCACAGTCTGACGTCGGCCAGACAGCCATCACATGTGCAATGATGTGATTTCTGCCTCCTCCAGAAGAGGGCCACTTCAAGGTCAACATTTGTTCATGCACACCGCCCCACAAAGTACCTGATGCATTTGGATCTTCTTTCCTTTCTGCTGGTGGGTCCAGTTTATTTTCTTCTGGCCACACAACCAATGCTCCAGGCCTCTCCTTTGGTGATCAGTGGTATTGCTTTTGCACGCTTCAACATGATATTGTCACAACTAGAAGGGTCCAAAGCCACTTTCTGCCAGACTACTTTTGGGCACCAAACCATCTGGACCGCCAATATTCCACAAATCCTTCCATTCCGGATATCTCCCTGAGTTTAGACTCAAAACAGTTCTTTTCTCAAAGAGCAGGTTTGTTCAACCAAGCGAGAATGGAAACATCAGACAGATATGGGTCAAGAATTCCTGTTCAAACAAGAAAAGCAGAAAGAACAGCTGTATGTGTTGCCAGTCCAGGGTTCAAATGCACTTCTCTCCAATTCAAACATCAGACTGATCTTTTGTACCATTTCCAAAATGGGAAATCTCTGATGCATCTTGCCTGGTGATGTCATAGGTGATCTCGCTTCTATGCCCGATTTGGGTTGCAAAGCCTGATTCTGCCTTTGTTTCCAAACTTTCCGGTGGAGTGTAGTGCCTCCTGTGGCTTTATGGGTCCCTGGCTGGAAGCCCTCTTCTCCAGGCGTGCTCAGCCAGGATCCCATGCCCATCCATTTTGTTTCGAAGCATGGCTAGTTCAAGCTCTTTTCCAAAAGGTTTGTCTTTCTGCTTTCCAAACCTGGTACATTTTCCAGAACCTAGACGTCATGCTGCAACACTGTTGCAGAAACACCATGCCAACTGGGTCACTGAGGTGCTGTTCTGCATACAGCTTTACTGTTTGCAGACATGCCCAAGTCCCTTTGCCATGACAACATGGTGTGTGTGTTCCTGTGTTTCCTCTGTGTATGTGGTTGTATGTCACTGGGTGTGAACACCAGGAATATTTGGTGACCTTTTCTAACATCACATAGTCTGTTTGCTTGAAACCTTTAACATTGTGAAGCCCCACCTAACAGATAAATTTTGTATCATTCACAAGCTCAAACCTGAGAGCTCCAAATTTGTTGAGAAGGTTGGTTTTTGGAATGCATGATTGTGCACTCTTCAGCTGTGTGCAAAAGTTTGTGGCAAGATTATTTAGGATATTTAGGCACATTGGCCATCTTCTTTCACATTCAATAATTTGTTCAGTCTCATTGAAATTTGCTCTTGAAAATGTGAAGACTTTTTCTCATTTGAAATTGGCCATCATTTTGACAACTTCATTTCAGGGAAAGATTAAGATGTCCATTTTGTATGCAATTGTCGAAGCTTGCAACAGATAAACTGTTTGAGAGAATGGACTTATCTTGTTGTGTTGCACAAGGTGGACACATGCTGGTCACAATACTTGCTGTGAGAGGATGGTTGGTTGCTTACCCCTATGGGTTTTATCTCTGGTGAACCAGTCAAATAGCAGAAGGGAAGTTGGCTCCATTCTGATGTTCTGGGATGTCAACTGATCATCTAACTGCACAGTAATTAGGAATGAGATTTGCTCTTGTTTCCATTGTATTCATTCAGATGGCTGAAACAGACTTTCTTCTGAATCAAGTGCAGTCACTCTCGAATTTAGGTGACACACAAAAGCTCTGGCATGCTTTTGTCAAATATTTTCTACAAAAAAATTGAACAAGATACCAGTATTTGAACTGTTTGGGACATCACATGCATTTGGCATATTGTCAAGGAAATCTGGTCAATTTTGTTCAGAATTGTTTGCCAGGGTTTATAAGATATCATTCCCAGAGAAGACTAATTTCTGTCTCAACAATCCCCTTGTTGAAAGAGCTTCAGCAATGCTGCTGGTGACTTATGTTCAACACTGTACCAAATGTATGTCACAACACTTTGCATCAGTATGTTATTGGCAATTTCATCTGGACAAACATCTAGATTTGAATGTTACTTTCCTTCTGATTAATTTTTACCTTGAGAATCTGAGCTGTCACAATGCCAGGGTGAAAATGAATAAAATTATATTTTGTGGCATTTACACCTCATTCAATGTTTATCCAAATCACCACAATGTTTCAATTGAGGTGCATTCAACCAAATGTTTCTATTTTCAAGTCCATGCAAAGTTTATATTGATGGATTTTAGTCTTCTGAAGACAGGTGACTTGATAAGGCACTTTAGTGAGATACCTCCTTTTGATACAGTGACTCTCCTGAAGATCAACACCACTGTTCAATTGTTTTTAGTTGAAGTCAAGAAGAACACACTTGCACTTGTACATACATTGAACATTTGTGAGCTCATAGTATATGATGGGCCTAATGTACATGCAAATAGAGTTACACCTGAGAATGATTTATATCAGATATCAACATTTCAATGTTTTGTGGTGACAAAAGGCAGCATATCAAAATGTGTTGTTTCATATACTCAAAACATAGCAAATATTTTGGTATATTTTGTAAAACAAAGTTTAAGTCTCACTCCAACAGCTGTTTACACAACTATAAAATCTGTTACATTTCCATAATTGCTCCTCAAAGCTACCAGCTGAATGCAACAATAACTTCTCTGTCATTATCTCAAGCAGCACAAAGTCCAAACTGCAAATTTAGTGGATTGGGAATTTTGGAAAATACTGCAAGATTATATAAAGAAATTTCTATGGTTTGCCAAAATATCTCAGAATTTCAGAACAGTCATGTGTACTCTTCAAACTCAACTCTAACATTTGTTCTTTATTGGTATATTTGGCCACCTCCAATCCATATGACACTCAATCTGACTATAACAGAGTGCAAGTCAGTTGTCCTTGAAATGTGTTTTCTCCATTTCAGTCATGTATAGGTGGGGATGTTTGGGAAGCTCAAAGCTGACCTGAAGCAAAGGACAGAGGATTCTGGTTTGAAGTTAAGACTTACAAGAGAGAAAACTCTTTTTTACTCAGTTGATAAAAACAAATGTGTCATCTTACAAATGGTACCCACCAGACGAATGTACTATTTTATTCAGGCCCCAATATGTTTCATAAGACTGAGACCTGAGATCAACTACAGAGAAGCTGGGAGACAAATTGCACTATCAGTGTCAGGGGTGATGAAGTTTGCACAATACTCAGACTTGGACACAATCAAGTTTGGAGGAAGTCTGCATCAATTTAATTTCAAAACTCACAATGTAAACAGGAGCTATTGTAATGACAGACAGTGTGTACCCCACTTGTTTGTGAGTCCATTGTCATGTAACAATAAAACAAGATCAGATATTTTATTCAGTCTTTCCACAAACTTACAGCTGCCTTTCTTTGACCATGTGTTCCACATTGAAATAATTCAGCTGTTCTATAGTAAATCTTGGGTAGACATCAAATTGAGCAATCTACCATGGGATGGGGACCTCAGTTTGAATCTAGATGGGCCTCAAGCTCTGTCTGAGTTTTTTTGGCTCAGAAAGAAAACAACCCAGGTATGTTGCTTTGAGTTCACTCCTACTTTATGAAGTTCCTGGTTTGCATACACCTAACATGACTTTGTGTTCTTTGTTTGTAACTTTCCAGGTTGTTTTGGGAAAGGGAAAGGAACAACAACAAGTGGAAATTGTAGCACTTGCAATTGAGTCAAATGTTGATGGCTCTGCCAACATACTTGTTTCATTTGACAAACTGTGCAAAATATCAGCTCATTACCCCAGATGCATTATCTACCACCATGCAGAATACAAAGTATTTTTCAATCACTGGAAATACATTTTAGTTGGGAAAAAATATTGTATGAGAGACACATTTGTGAACAAATTTCAGGTTTCAGTAGATACTTCTTTTTTGGCAAGTAAAACCCTTTCAGTAAAAGCTGCGTGGATTCCAAATATTTATCAGAAATATAAATCACATGCAAAACACAATGCAAAAGAATGTAACAAAATAATTAAACCTTTCAATTTGGCCTGCTACAATTTGTCTCAATATAATTTTGAGCAACAAAGGTATTTTTTGTATGTAAAAGTTATCCCCTCATTGAACACAACAAGGTTGTTGATTTTACAGACTGACAGTCAGCATCCCCTGTACACATTTTTGAAATATCTGTGTTTAGCTCACTCAAAGTCACTCTTGTTATCTTGGCAAAATGTGTCCCATATTTGTGAGAATGTCAGTGGCAGTCTCCCATATTTCACAAGCAAAAGTGACTTAGAGGCTTTTTTTAGCACTGCTGAGTCTTAATGATCAGTTGCCACCAGTAGAAGCTGTGTTTGTAGGTCTGAGGATTGAATTATCACCACAGGTTGGTTTCTACAAATTTTGTTGATTGTTGTTTTGGAAAGAATTTCACCTGTTGATGGATCAATGTTTTCATTGCTCCACTTTGAATGGCTTTTGTCCACTGTGACACTTTGCTCAAGGTTGTTTTACCTTTTTCAGAGATTCATCTGGGAACATGGAATTCCAGTTTCTTTCCAACAGTTCAAAAACTACCACTTGAATCAACCTACTGTATTTGGGTTCTTTATACAAAACTATGATCTTGAAGAACATGTGTGCAGAACAGACAAGACAGTACATAAAAGAAAACACTGTGTTTGCAAAAAGTGGGATGATCTGTATGATGATGTTGACACTGCAAAGGAAAAAGCACTAAATACTTTATTTCCAGAATATTTCAACAGCCCAAGATGTACCATGATATTGCTGAGTAATCTTGCAGAACCTGATTGGATTACTGTTAACTGCTGACCATAATGCTAACCATTGCCTTCTGTGGTGTGAAAAGATCAATTATTGAACAGCCAATGAATATTCAGAGACTTGTGGATAGTATATCTTGCTCTCGCCACTCTATTTATCACAACAATACTTGCTTTAATTTTCTGTGGTACCAGTCAAAAGATAGTAGCTCATTGTCAAAATTATGCACAAAACTTTCAATGAAAGCAGTGAAAACATTCATTCTCACTGAATGGAAGTATATTATGGATGCTGTTCAACCAACATTTCCCCCTATTCTTGTAGCTGAAAGTTTACATCATGTCCAATATATATCTATGAAGAAATACCACAATGTGTTGAAGCACAAATCAGTACAACTTCCAATGATTGAGGCTGAAGGATTTGCTATCTGTAGCATTTCAGCAACCAAAAGCTACAAATTGTCAACAAATCATTTGTTTCAATGTGAAAAAGGGGGCTTTGTATCTCAGTCCCAGCTATGTGATGACATTCTGGACTGCCCACTTGACATGTCAGATGAAGAAAAGTGTGTGTGTTCTGTTCCTCACATGCAAAACCACTATTGTAGAAAAATTGAACAACAAGATGGGAAGTTATCTTGTGGCTATTTGTATCACAGAAGTTCACAGAAGTTCACAAGGGACCTGTGAGAAATATGTTTTGGACAGGAAGATGAAGATTCATGTTGAGAGGGACCTCAATGAGCATTTGTTTGAATGCAGTGATGGAACACAGATCAACTCTCATGTAATAGATGATCTTGTGCCTGATTGTCAATCAGCCGAAGATGAACCTGAACTATTAGCATTGCTTCTTTTCAACAGCAGGAACACTTGTGTGAATGAGTCACAGCTGTCATGTTTAGAAGGTCACTCAAAATGCTTTGAAATCAAAGATATTTGCATCTTTGACTTGGATGCTAATGGTAGACTTCATCCAGGGCTGTAAAAATGGTGCACATGTTGAAAATTGTGGAGAAGTCATTTGTGGTAAGAAATTTAAATGTGAAAAGTCATACTGTATTCCATGGCAATTTGTATGCTCTGGTGAATGGGATTGTCCTGATGGATGTGATGAAAATAGTGATCATGTTTGCAATGAAGGACAGTGTGTTGGGATGTACTTATGCAAAAATAGGGTGCTTATGTGTGTTCCATTGAGTACCATTTGTGACAGTGTTACAGACTGCCCTTCTGGTGATGATGAAATACTGTGTGATTTATCATCCATAGATTGTCCAAGTCACTGCCACTGCCTTGTCTATGGATTGCAGTGCAAAAATGTTTCCTTTACTTTTAAAAATATGGTTTCAATGCCATTTCACTTTCTTGCTGTGTTTGAAGGATGTGTGAAGGACTTAAAATTTATGAATGATGTATTCGGAGATACAGTTCATATCATCATTCAAAAGAGTCAAATTGCTTATATTTGTGGAAGTTTCACTTTTGAAAGTATGAGTGATGTTCTCACAATTGATTTCAGTAAAAATATTATTTCCATTCTTGGAAGATTTTGTTTCAATAGGCATCAAAATGTGGTGGACATTGATCTCTCAGAAAATGCATTAGAAAATATCAAAGTCTTTTTTTTTGCTCAACTGCTGAGTTTGACAAAATTGGATTTATCAAGGAATCCTCTTCAATACCTTTCACCACATTTTCTAACAAATGCCACTAATTTTGTTGTGTTGAACCTTTCAGAAAATCATTTCCATTTTTTTGGTTCAGCAACCTTCAAAGTTTTAGATGTTAAATTAATTATCACTGAAAACTTTAAAATTTGCTGTGTTACCCACAAAAATTCCAAATGTGAAGCACAACTGCCATGGTTTATGTCTTGCTCAGACTTGTTACCAATGAAGTATATAAAAATGTTATTTTATGTCATTTCTGTTGTTGTTATTTTGTTGAATGCTTTTTCATTTTGGCTCACATTTTAGGAAGGCAGAGTACTGGTTCTTTGTATATTTGTCTGGTTATGTCTGTAAACATCACTGATTTGTTGTGTGCAGTTTACCTGTTAACAATTTGGATATCTGATCTTAACTTATGCAAAATATTTATACTGGAAGAAACTGTTTGGATGTCCAGTGTAACTTGCCATTTTGCATTTGCAGTTCTCATAACATACACTGCTAACATACAGATTGTTTTGATTTTGTTGTCTCTGTCTAGAATGATGGTTGTTGCAAAATCAATCCCCACATCTTTCCAGGACACCAAATTTATTGTAAAGATATTGTGTATACTTTTCTCTATATGCTCTCTTGTAGGCATTTCACTTACTTTTGCAGTATCTCAATATTCCAGCAGGCTCATGCCAATCAGCTTGTGCTTGCCTTTTGTGGATCCTACAAATTCTTTAGGTCTTATCAAAGCAATTGTATGGTTCACTCTTATCTCACAAACAGTCACATCAGGTGCAATAATTGTCATGCACACAATACTAGTGAAGGAAGTCAAGAAAATTTCAACAACTGTTGCAGGCTGCAGAAACAAACAAGAAAGTAATGTTGCTCTTGTTTGTCAGCTCATTATAATTACAGCTTCAAACATTTTATGTTGGCTGCCAACTAATATTGTTTTTCTTGTGTCTATGTTTCTTATAAGATATCCTATTGACCTTGTTGTCTGGACCACTGCTGCTGTGTTACCCCTCAATGCTTGCATCAATCCTACTGTTTTTGTTGTAGCTTCACTGAGAAAGATGTGTGTGACACAAAAGAAACAAATGGCCAGGTGCACTTGACATTGAATCTCTAATGACAAAATATGTTTGGGGTAGAACAACTGGAAGGTCACCAGGAAGGACAGACCAACTCCAATGCCTTTGGTGGCATGACTCTGCTGTGTTTTCAAGTTATGTGAACCATTTGATATTTTTTGTGATTCACTGTCCTCTTTTAGCATGAAGTTGTAGTTTGAGTTTGTACCAGATCAAAATGTGGTTAATTTGAACCTTGAAAAGTTTATTGCTCTTAGTAGTGACCCCAAAACACAGGCAAACCAATCAGACTGAGACTTGTGTGTATTGTGAAAAATGTTGCTAACCCACAATGATTATTTTTGAGTGCAGTGATTCATATTGTGTTGCATTGAAAAGAAAGAAGGGTGGGCTGTTTCAAATATATTTGGAAGGCACTTAATTTGTTTAGGGACTGCAGCAAGTTCCAAACTTGTTGGAATCAAACACAAACACACAGAAAGAAAAGAAGGTCAGGATCTTTTCTGAACTTTTGGTTTTCAAAATAAAAATCACCTCTGAGTCAATTTTTTCAGGCCAAGGAATTTCTATTGGAGAGACTTGGCCTTTCCCCTCATGGTTGGAAATCACCCCCAAGGTTGGATATCAATCATCCCTCATTTACACTGAGTACATCATAAACTATGTGCAATGTCTTGTGTCAGACCTGACCTGTAGGACAATGTTAATCTCACCAATGACAATGTATCCGCAAATAGTAGGATTTTGCATGTTCACCATTGACCTCAAAAGGACAGGGGTCACTTGGAGACAATATCAGACTGGCTAATTCTCTTGTCCTTATCAGTGCAGACTGGTACTTTAGCACTGATGATGAAAAATGCCCATATTTGCTGATACATCAATGTATCATGATGTGAATGAGGATGATTTAGTCCAAGAGAACTGGATTGAACCTTTAATTCTCACCATGTTTCCCTCTTCTTGGAGTCATTGGATTTTGGCATCACTGACTTGCTGACCTGAGGTGGCTGTATTGAGGGAGTAATCTCTGCCATGGCTGATTTGTCCATCTTAGTGGTGTCTCACTCCCATTAGCAGCTTTATATGCACACACCAAAAACATTGAGGCCTCAATCCAAACAGCAAGGTTTGGCTGATCTCAGGTGACATTCACATCTTCACAGTTTTGTGTGCCATGCTCTGAGAAATCTCAAGGGCTCACTCCAAACAGCAGCAGTCAGCTGATGTGAGGTGGTGTTCACATATCACATGTTTATTCATAAGCACTCTCCATGATGTTTTGTAACCTCCTTCCAAATGGTGATGTTTATCATATCCCCATCCATCATGCATTTGCTGAACACCACACTTCAAGAAATGAGGGACCCTTTTTGCAGCATAGGGCAAATGTGGGACATGTGATGCAGCATTACACAACAACACATACTTGGTGTGGTGTTGTGACATTATAGTCCAGAAATCAGCTTTGTCTTTTTTGAAAATTGAAACAATGTCCTTCAGGTTCTCACATAAGCACTTTCATGAGAAACAGCTTTTGTTTCACACAACAAGAGTGTTATCTGAGGAGGTGGGGTCTGAGTCTGCATGCATGTGCCACACTCATTTGCTGGAAGTCTTGGGACTCAAGTTCCAGTGATTTTAGCATCTGCATCAGTGTTCACATCTGACACAGGTTTGTCAAAAGTTACTTTGTGGAGTATTTACACTCCATAAAACTGGCTCTGGGGGAGTCTAGCTGATCAGGGCAACCCCCATGCATCACTTACCATGATCCCTCCCATGATGGAGTGGGGTTCCCCAGGTCCTTCACACAGATGGGCCCAGGGTCTTGGTTGCAAGCAAGATTAGCCCATATCATATAATATGTCACACAAGGGCATTCACACTGTATCCTGCCCATTCTTGACTGAGAGCTGACAACATGTGTGTCAGAATGCCTTGTGTCAAAATCCCTACAGGTCATGTTATTTCAGTGTGCAAATCAGGGTGCAAACATTTCATACAGGCATCTTCATCCTTGGGTAGAAATGCCTCTTTTTGGATGAGAATCTCTCCTTCCTCAGTGATAGCACTTTAATGCTTCTCAAACTAGACTGAGGCAATTCCATGCAAGAAACTCAGTTATCAGTCTGAAACTAAGTCATTTGAACCCAGGCAGACATTTTCAAGTATTTGCAACACAATGTTACTGGCACACCAAAGTTTGCCCACACCCCACATACACCATAAATTCAATATTTGGAGTCATAACCCCTCTGAGCAAATCCTGAATTGGCCCCTGTGTCCTCAGACATAGCAACAGAGTTTGCCCACATCATGTCTTCTTAAATGTTATGAGTGATGTTTTATTTTGTTCCCACTCACTCAGATTTTGTTGAGCCACTGTTGTTCTGCATTGGAGACATTGATGAAGTGACTGGTACAGATCAACCAGAGAGGTGGGGTAGATGGGTCTAGAACTAAGAAGGAAGGTGCAATCTCAAAAGGCATTTTCTACAATGTCCATCACATGGGCACACAAATCTAGACTGGTTCTCATCATCAGGGTGGTCAAAAGTACTGATCCCACCCCGTTCAGATGAGACACTAGTTTCTCACACAAAAGCTGGGGTGGTCATCAAAAAGTCTGTGTGTCACAATGTGATTTGGATGAGCTTACTGCAGCATGGGGCTGAACCACTTGACTAAATCCTGGACCTGGCTGTCTTGGCAGATGTACAAGTTTTCATCTTTGATGTGCTTGACAGGAGGGAAGCAAGTGGCACACAAAGGCTTCCGCAGACCCACTGGACTGAATGGGAATGTGAGGTGGGGTTCACACTGGATGCGTAATGTATTATGTGTCTGTACCTGTACAAGCCAGGTCTGCTTCAAGCCAGGTGCATCACAGGTCACACAGGTTGTGTCATTTGCTTGTGTAGTTCAGACTTGTTTCATTTTTTCAGGTGGTGGGGTGGAATCTGTGTGCAAGTCCACAACTTTATAAATGTCTTTTGTTGCTGGATCATTGCTTGTTGTCACCCAAAAGTATGACACACTCAATGCAAGGCCAGCTCAATGTTATCTTGCACAGTGATGAGCTTCTGCTTGCAGGAAGACCCAACTGGATTTTGATAAAACAGACATGTTGCAAAGAATAATGTTTTAATCTCAGTTGGGGTGGGTGGGTTTGAAAATTTTTTTGGGGGGTCAGAGGGACTGAACCCAGACCCACCCCTGGAGGATGTGGATGCAGCACACACGTGCCACACCCCTCAGTGTGAAGCAATTCTGCCTGTGGAGAGACCTTGGTTTGTTGGGTGTGAGAAGCCCTTGAAAACTACAGAGCTGGAGATATTTCAAGCTGCTTTTAGTGATATTACTTTTGAGACACACATCTTCTTTGATATTGCCAAACAGACAAACATCAGGGTGGATCCAGCATTTGGTGCCCATCATGCTCAAGAACCTGACAAGAGTCGGAATTGGTGGACAACTGACCCCTGGATCCTGGACCACTGCTGAAACTCCACAAAAGTTGTGTTTGTCTTGTATTGTCAAGCAAAAATTTTGCTGTTTCCATTTGTTGCAGTGAGAACATTGTTGCTTCCTTATGTTTTATTGCTCCATGCTGTTTTGACAATGCTTCAGGATGAAGTGAGAACCCACCCACCTCCTACCCACCCAGGTCCCACTTTCCATGGCTCGTGGAAAGCTCCATTAGTTGCCATGACTTGTGCAATGAAATCCATGGGGTTCACACCAACATTGAGGTCAGTTTCAGTTTGGGCCATTTGAGGCTGTGATCACTGCAAGGTAGATCTACTGGATAGGTTTGACAATAGAAAGCCAAGAAAGCCAAGCTCATGTCATCAAGAAATGATCTGTTAATTTCTGTTCTTGACTTTTCCATCTATGATTTGAATGCAGGGCAAAAAGTCAACTTTATGTTTTTGGGAATCAAAGACAGATGTGTGTGCAGTGCTGGATCCTGCTGATGCTCCGAAGGTCTTTCACACAGATGTGCCTGCATGATAGCAGAAATGCGTTCCCAAGCTGGACGAGCTGGTTCGACAAAACAGGAATGCAAGTGCATGGGCAGAGGTGAGAATGTTTCTTGACACAGTAGAGACAGCTGTTTCACCAAGTATCTGCTCCGGGCTTTATCACTGATTTGAGGAGGTTGTACTATTGAAAGGTGCTCAAAGAGTGACCGAACCAGTGACCAAAATCAAAGCACCTTGTCAGCATCATGAAAAGTGTGTCAACACCAGTTTCAAGTCAAGATAAATTTCAAGTTTGGATTTTTTGGGGCTTTTTGAATTCGTATGGGTCAAGGATAATACCCAAGTAAGGAATTTGTCAAGTTTCCATTATTAGATTCTTGATAGCAAAAGTTCAAATTCTTGGGGTCACTAAATTTTGGACTTCACTGCACAAAACAGGAGATATTTTGATAAGGGACATTTTTTGATGAAATGTAGTATATTGATCAGGTGTTGCACCAGTATCATTTGCTTTTTCATTTTTAAAAAATTATACATGGTTTTTATGTGGGGCCAAAGTTTGGGTACAAATTCATGGTTTTAGGAAAGTGTTTGTTGGCAAAAATTTTGGCAAGCTTTGCGTGCAATTTGGTGAGAAATTGCAACATACAGAGAATTTGGGTAGATTTGGGTGCATTCTAATTGATAAAAACAATTGAAATAATTATTAAAATTGATAATTTGTGCATCCACTTGTTTGCATTTCAATCACTGTGTTTCAGTCACTGCATTTTGGTTTGTGCATTTCAATTGCTGCATTTTGGCCACTGCATTTCGGTTGCTTGTGTTTCAGTGGCCTCTCAAATCACCATGAGCTCCAGGATGCAGGGCTGTTGCACCCTTTGGGCCACCCTCAACACAGAGTATCTTGGCTCTCCCATTCGCTGTAGTTTGTCATGTTACAGAAAGGCCACCAAATGATGCCCTCCTGAACCTCTGAGTGACCAATCCAAGAATCGTGATCCCTGGATGAAGCCACTGACAGCAACCAATGTGCCCTCTGGACCACCCATTTCTCTCTCCCTCCCAAGCTGCTCTGGATCACCCCCTTGATACTGGTTCTTGGACTCCGAACCTGGAGCACATCGTCTGAAGCCCACCCTCTGCCCCCTGGTTCAAAACCTCACACTGGACCTCACACTCTGCATTCTGCGCAGTGGGTAAGACCGCTGAAAACCTTAACTCTGAATTTGAACCCCACTTTTGCACCCGACCAGGGATGGATATCTATGCCATGCTCTGAGCCCGGGAACCGTTGGTCCTCGCCTTCTGGCTCCTGCCCCGGAAGTCAACATCAAGGTCACACCCTAAGGTCCATGACCCCTGTGTCATGCCTTTCCCCTGGATCCCGGCCCCTGCCTGTGACCCAACATTTGGATCCGTGTTCCCAGGATTCCCGTTGAATCCCTGTTCACTGCATCCTCTGCCTCAGAATCGCCATCCAAGGTCTGCCCAAGGAACAAAATGGCAACATGTCTGGCTGGCCAGCTGGAAACGTGTAGCACTGTCACTGCTATTGGCAGTTCAATTGAATGAGCTGGTTTCACTGTCACCCTCATGACTGGGGGACATGAGATTTGATTTGGAATGGTGTACAATGGTAGGGACAGGTCCATGGACATCTTACAGGCACAAAGAGTGCACAAAGACAGACAGACAGAAACAAGATCTCAGAGAGTAATACAGATAGAGACAGAGGAGAGAGAGAAAGAGAGAGAGACAGAGACAGAGAGAGAGAGCATGAGGGAGACTTGCTGATTCATTGGGTGCTCTCAGATGAGATGTGGATATTTCTGTGTTGCTTGTCTCACAATCCAAGCGTCCTGCATGCAAAGTTAGCAGAAAACCCTATCGTGGACCCACTGCATCAATGGTGGTATCTCAGTCATCAGACACAGGGACAAGGTGCTGAGAGAGTTCCTCAGTTTGTGTGTTCTGTTTTCGGGAAGGGCTGCCCTCAAGATCTTCCAGAGTTTGGATTCAAGACAAAGGTTACCACATGCTAATTTCTCCAGTTTCTGGTGATGGTGGAGGTGACTTATCCCTTCCCTGAGAACAAAAAAAAACTTCCCTGTTTATCCTTCCCTGAGCACAGCTTTGCCTGAGTACAACCGTCCCTGAGCATATCCTTTACTGGATATATGCCCTTGCCTACGTGACCCTCCCCAGGTACTCTCTTCCTTGAACACACCCTTCTCTGGATACACCCTTCCTTGGGCACACCTTTTCCCAAGTACACCCTTCCTTGAGCACACCCACAAATCTCTGAACCCCTGACCTCCTCAAATATTCAACAGCCAACTTGGGCCTCTGTCTAAATTTTGGCATAATTTTTTGCTGATCGCATGCAGGGCATCCTGGCATCAAGAATGTTCATTGCAATGCTTTTCCTTTTCTACTGTTATGAGAAGATCGATGTTTTGTGTCATATTGCTGAAACATATTCATATCCAACTGACCAGTTTTTTGTGTGATTTGCATCACCATTGGTGCAGCAAGATTATGTTTTCTTCCTCAAATACAGTATTTTCAAAATATCAAATAGTTTGATCAAAAAAATAAACAAGATCAGGAGAATGGTGAATATTCTATCAAGCCTGTTTAGCAAAAACAAGATTTGCTCAGTTGGTGTGTTTGGTTCAACAATGAGCCCCAATTGAGAAAAGAAAGATTTGATGCTGTTTGTAACACATGCCATACACAGAAGTGAAAGAGATAAAGTTTCTACTTTGTTGCTGTTTTCATGTGCAAAAGGATGTGTTGATTTATGATGAACCAATATCAGGATAGAGAAAATAGTGCATAAGATGAGTCTGTTTACATTATTGTGTATCAGATAGAAACTGCAGAAAAGTAATTTTCTAATTTCAATAACACCTTCCCAGTATGAATACTTTTCTTTGAATGTACCCTGGTATGTATCCAACAAAATCTTAGCCTCTTCAGAAATTTCTACAGAAACAGTTCCAGTTCCATTGTTTGTTCTTGACCTGTTGTTTGGATGTGTTTTTCTTCAGTTTGTTGTTTGCATACTTTTGGAGGTAGCAGCTGCTTAAAACTCCAATATGCAATGAGTGGAAGAGGAAAGATACAAGCAAACATGACTTGAATATGACCAAGAGTACCTGCTCTCAGCAGCTTACCTGCAATGAGAGAAATCAAAACAAATGGTATTGTGTACAAAGCAGCAAAAACCATCACACTTTTCTGAAGTGTTGAATAACAATCAACTTCAGCATCATATTTCCAAAAGGATTTATCTCCAATGTTGATGCATGTCAGGAGAATGAATGTAGCTCCAGCAAAACCACTGTAGCTATATTTTGCTGTTTCCACAAATCCTTCAATCAATTTGTGTTTGAAATGCATGAAAATTGTTTGGGTCCAGTACACTTTCTGTGCAAAAACACGTATAAGTAATTTGGTTCCAGAAAACAAAAAGCACCAAACTAAAAAGACCAACACAGTAAAAAGAGGCCTAGATAAAGTTTTCATTGCCATGTCAATTCCAGGAAGTGGACAGACATCTTTGTGGAGAATTTGCTGCACATCAACATCAAGATATCTCATGAAATACTTGTCAACATCATACAACAGTCCTGCTTGTCTCTTAGAATTTTGAAACTGAACTTGAACCTTGAGAAGGCTGATTATGTTGCTGAAATAGACAAGAATATCAAAGAATGCATTTTCAGCATTGTTGTGTTCACATGAGTTGTCTTGTGCAAAAGTTGCATGTCCTGTTGAACAAATTTTGTGTTTTGGGATAATTCTCTTGCAAATGTTGAAGATATTGCCTCTGTACATGTACCACATAAGATAACTGAATGCCAACACAACACCCAGCAGCCAGACCCACCAGTCATCACACATTTCATCTGCCATACAAACAGTGGACATGAGAGACTCTGAGAAATGCTTCTGACATTTACCACACATTTGCCCAACTCTATGTGGAGCACAGGCATCAAATGAATCACATGGTACATCAATACCATTGCAACAGTATTGGGGTGGACAAGGCAGAAAAGACATGAGCTGTCCATCTTCATGCTGGTGTCCCCAGTAGTTTGGTAGGGCTTTCAGTTTTCCATTTGAACAGTCTCCACCAAATGGGCATAGTTGACATGCAGTGTTGAGAACAAAAAAATGTTGAAATAACTGCAATGTGTTTGTGGCAGATTCTTTGTATTCCTGCGAGTATATGTGAAGACTACTATCCCCAGCTGCAAATGGTTTTGCATCACATTTTCCACAATATGCAGAGAGAGAAGATAGTGGATCATTGCTGCAATTCTGTGATAATTGCACATTGTTGTCCTTTGATATAATCACTGAGTTGACAGACAGAATGACATCAGTTTTGTGGCAGGAGAGAAACAGGTTGTCCAACAAATATGGTCCTTTGGCTTTCAATGACACACCTGTCATAAATATTTCATCTTTTTGGTAGATGTACAAAAATTGTGTATTTTTGAGTTTGGAACATATCACAACAAAAATGAAATCTGCAGCCATATCATTGCAGCAGACAAAAGTTGTATCTTGGATTTCTATTTCTATGTCAAAAGCCAATTGGGATGTTTGGAACACTGAACTGCCACTGTCTGTAGCTACATTATTGTCAAAAATACATTCATCTATTTGTATCTTTCCTTTCTCAGTGTTCATGCCAATATTTTGAATTTGAAAATAGCATGCTCCTCCTTGACTGGTCACTCCAGCTGCCCTGTTGTTTAGAAAGTAAGACTGAACTATGTGTATGATTGAAGATTCAAAACAATGGAAAGCCAATGCTCCCCCATGAGTACTTGAAGTGTTGTTTTCCCACTTGCATTGTGCAATGTAAAATTGGGTTCTGCTCTGAGGTTGAACTGCAGAAAATAACAAGGCTCCTCCACCTTGATCAAACGTTTCTTCTGGGACAATATTATGAATGAAATCTGTATTGCTCAAAGACACCTTCATGCTTGTTTCATTTTTAATGCAATCATATTCTATGTTTATTGCTGACCCACTATGTGTTGCAACATTGCCCACAAATTGTGATTTTGAAATTTGCAAAACTGAAGAGCACTGGCCTTCAACACTGAGGGCTCCACCAATTTGTCCAGTGTTGTTGTGAAAATAGCTGTCTGTCATGTTGAAGTTTAGAGCAGACTTGTCTTGGGCTTTTATGTAAACAGACCCCATAGTGTTTCCTTTGTTTTCATCAAACTCACTACCACTCACTCTGATATCAAGTGAGGAGCTATACCCTGCGATATAAATGGAACCTGATATTATTCCTGTGTTTTCTTGAAATGTGTTTGTTTTGATACTCACATTTAGAAATGAGCCAGGCAAACCCTTGATGTACACAGATCCAACAGAATCAAAAGCACTTCCAGCAGTATTTTTGCAAAATTTACTGTTTCTTAGACTGATTAGTTGGGAGGAGGTCTGCTTTGCCTCAATGAACACAGATCCTGCTGTTCCTCCTGTGTTGTTGTGGAACTCAGTACTGGTTACACTGACATCAGTGTGGGCATCATCCCCTGCATTAATATAAATAGACCCAGCAGATGAATATGGACCATCTGCTCTGTTGTCATGAAATTGAGTTTGGACCAGACTGAGCATGGTTGATGTGACTTGATCTGTGCTGATGTAAATACACCCTGCTGAAAACCAGGCAAATCCAATGTTGCCAGAAAAGATGCTGCTTATCACACTGATATCCAAAGAGGAATTAATAACCTCCATGAAAATTACACCTGCACCATCTCCGCTGTTAGGTACAGGTGAACCTGCTGTATTTGCAAAAAATTCACTGTCAGTCACATTCATAACTGCAGTGATAGTGGACCCCTGAACAAAAACTGACCCTGCAGAATGTTCTGATTGTCCAATATTTTGTAGAAAAGTGGAGTTGCTGATTTGGAGGACAAAAGACAAGTCCAAACCTATGATGTAAATGGACCCTGAACCATCCCCTGTGTTTTTGTGAAATTTACTGCTGTTTATATTGAACAAAACAGTGGATGTACCCCATACATAATATGTATATATCAATATAGACCCAGTAGAAGAATCTGCAGATCCTGTGTTTTTCACAAACTCACTGCTGATCACATCAACAGCAAGAAAGGAGCCAGCTTGGTTTATGTGGACTGATCCTGTGTACATTCCTCTATTTCTACAAAACTCACTGCTTGTCACACTGATGAGAATCACAGAGTCAGACTCCCCAATAATGTCAATAGAACCATATTTTCCTGTGTTTTCATGAAACTTGCTGTTGCTTATGCCAATTTTCATGGAGGAGTCAGAGCCTTTCAAGGAAATACATCCTGCAGATGACCATCCAGATCCTGTGTTCATATAAAACTCACTGTCAGTGACACTGATAAGAAGTGAAGAGTCAGATCCCACAATGAAAACAGACCCAACCTTTTCTCCCATATTCTGGTGGAACTTGCAACTGGTTACAATTGTTGTTATTGATGACTGAGACCCTTCTGTGTGAAAACACCCTGCAGATCCCCCTGTGTTTCCATAGAAGATACTGTTTCTCACCATCAGTGACACCCCTGCACCATCAACATAGAGAACCCCTGCTTTCTCTCCAGAATTGTGTGAAAAGGTACAGTTTGACACAAACAGTTTCTCCACTTGCAACACATTTGTTCCATCACACTGTTGAAATATGATAGGTGACAAAGACATTGTGTTTCCAACAAACACAGAGTTTTCAAGAAATACTTGCATCACTGTTCCTTCTTTGTGTGAGCATGCTGACTCAACTGACAAGAAAGCCAAGGACTCAGTATTATTTGCTATTGAACAGTTTTGAATTTTGATTGCTGAACCTTCACTGAACTGAAACCTTCCATTTGAGAGAATGAGGAATGTTGAAGTATCAAGGACAAACACAGGCAGTTCAGTAGTTCAATGTATGTTACTGCCTGAGTTCCACTTGATGTAAATGAACAAGAATCACAGTGAAAGAAACAAGGTAGTTTTGATGAAGCATTGGCAGAGAACTGCAAATCAATAAAGTCAACATTTTCTGCAGAAAGGTTTGGTTGGCCATCCAAACTCAACACAAGGCCTTTGATGACAAGATTGGAAAATGTCAATTTGCTTTGCTGCTGATCTGTCTTCAGGCTATCTGTGTCACATACACATGAGTCTATTGTTTTGTTTTTTGTGTATAAACTGAAAAACTTTTGAAAAATATTGCACTCTTGAGTCCAATGGAGACTTTGGTTGAAAGCAGCAAATTCTATCTGAGTCTTTGTTGAGTTTTGTGCCCCATAAACTGTCACAAAACAATCATAACTGCCATTTCTAACATTTTGACAACAAGGCTCCTTGAATGTGAAGTTATCTTTGAGTTCTATTTCAATGGCCAGATGCACATGAGACACACATGCATTGTCAATGATGTAGCCCATTGTTTTGCAACTACTTTTGTAGTTTACACACTGGAAATTGTCATTACCAATCATTGCCACCTTGTATTCGGGTACAACTGTGTTTTGGACTGTACCTGAATGTAAAGTGCAACAAACTTTAGAAACAAGAACACCAAGAAAATTTTTGTTTCATTGTACTTTGTTGGATAGAAACTGCTGAGTTTGAATTGCTCTTTGTGGCACCCACCTTGAACAGTGTAACACAGTGTAAGTAAAATGCTGTGCAGAAGAGAATCCATTGATCATTGAACTCTACGTCTCTACATTTCCTTGTACAATGCGTGGAACAACCACCAGTGTGGAGGGAAATTGCTGGTGTTTTGGGAATGAACCAGTAGCTGATTCAGTTTTGAGACAGGGACATCTTGGTTGTAATTTGTGTGTTGTCTTCCCTGCCTGAAATTGTCTCTCTCAAAGTGCCAAAGACATTCTTTTTCAAAGACACCAGTAGAGGCATTAGATTCCTTAGTCTTTGTCACAATAGGCTTCATTAGTATGACATCAGTTCAGAGTTTTGGCTGTGCAAACACACAAACTTTCTCAATTGTGAGAGGCTGTAAGGATGAAACCAAAGAAACATGTGGTGTGGCAGAGTGTGTATGCATTGAGTCTGGTGTTGCTCTCCCCATTTGATCAGCTGTGCTGAGATGTGACTGGTTTTCAGGTGGGTTGATATTTTTTGTGAGAACATTAGTCTTGAGATTTTGTCGAAAGAAAATCTAGCAGAGAAGGGAGATATGTTGCGGTTCCCGAGTCAGCACCCTACCAGATTCCCTCGGCTGACAGGGGCTGTTCATGGCTTACATCAGGAGATTGAAGCCGATCCCTCCTGTCTCCATTGACCCAGTCTCACATTCTTTACCTCGTGGTGCCACTTTATTGCTCTACTTGTGGTAGTACAGCTCAGGACCACAAGACCTTGACCAGGTGTGCACATAGGCTTTCACACACATGAAGCTGGGAGTACAAATGGACAGCTCCATAGGCAAGCGGGATCGACCGTACGTGATCGGATCGAACATCGATACTCGATTACACAAAAGTATCCTTCTTCCAGTTGGTCTTAGCGACCAAATGAGGGTTTGAACTCCAATCCAGGTACACAACATGTGGTGGGGACTCAGGTATCGTGCGGAGTGACTATTTTGCACCAAGACCCGCCAAGTGCTGGACAAAATCTCCTCTGCCCCTCTTCTTGCACAGCAAGAATGGTGCCAAGGATACCTCAACATCCAAACCAGTCAACATGAAACGTTCTGCTGCTTTCAACAATGTCCACCCCATAGAAATCAAATATTTCAAATTTGACGCCCAGTGATAGGGAGGTGGATTGGACATGCCCCCTCAATTTTTTAGGACATGAAACATCTGCCGACAGCTTTTTGGTCACTGCTGTTCATAGCTGTATTGATTGGGACAGTATGATGCTCTAATCACTCGAGAAGAATCAACTCAGGGTGGGCTCCTGGAGGTGGGGCAAGAACTGCGTTGACCATGTTCGCCTCATTATGCATTGATCTGCCCAGAGGTTCAGACAGGACAGGGTTTGTCACAAACGTTGATTCGGGATCTGCTGTGCTTATCCTGAGCTTCTAGCTTGCAGCTGCAGTCAGAACAGGATCCCCCTCCAACACTAATCTGGAGGCCGCCAGTCTCTTGAGCACAAAACCCACGGAGGCCACGATTTTATGCTGGGCCTCTTGGAATGAGTTGCCGCACTCAACCAGTGGGGGAAGGGATTGCATTTGTTTTGGGCCCTCTGGATCCTGTTCTCACCTGGATTTTCCCTTGTGGAGGAGTTTGTTTTTCAGCGAATATTGACTGGAGTTCGCTTGTCGCGCAGTGCGCCTCGCTTTCACCTTGAGCGTCCCTGCTGCGTCAACACGAGGGGGCGTTCACATCGGAGGCGTCACACGCTGCGTCTGCACCAACGGGGTTTTCACAAGGAATACATCATTGCATCGCCCCCAATAAAGGTCACAGGGCGCAACGCGTGACGCAACCTGACACAAACCAGACTCACTGTGTGTTGTCGCCAGGCATGACGCAATTGTTGTGAGTCGGGCCTGCCAACCCTGGCGCAGCACCCGTTGCTGACGCACGTATCACGCAACCAGTGCAAAAACAAGCCTGACTTGTGGTGTATACAGTGAAGCAAACCAAAATGCCAATCTCAGACAGGGTTTATCGTGATGGAGAGGCAATGTCAACAGACTTGCTCAACGGATTTACCAGTGCCAAGACGAGACGCAAGAATACGTGACGCATCCTATGTGAACCGAGCCTTAGAGGTACGCCTGCCTGTCCATATAATTATGAGGATAATTACAGTTAATTGGGTCTGATCGCGGGATACGGACATGGAGAGTTACGGATATAGCCACGGAGACGTGCCGTCACAAACGGACGCGGGGGACGATGTTTACTGTCACAGACGTCAGGCCCGAAAATAGGCGGGTTTGGCGTTGGTTTCTGTGGCCTCCGCACCTGTCCGATGCCGGACCTTGGATTTGTGCGTGGGCGTGTGCTTACAACAGCAGCGCTGGAGATGGAGAGAGAATGGGAGGGAGGGAGAGACAGGAGAGAGAGAAAGAGGAAAAGAGACAATATTGAGAGACAAAGATAGAGCAGTCAAGATGGAGGGTCAGATCAAGGCAGATCTATTTTCATCTCATGGAACTCAGAATAAGAATGGTATTTTGTGTGATGTACCCCCGTCTGTTCCCTCAATCTGCCTTTTCTGATCAGTGGGAAAAGTGCATCTGAACCACTGAGTGAAAGACAGGACCCAGTCTCAAGAAGACGCTGAATCTTGCTCGTGGTCAGGTGACATGCTTGATGAGCCACGCGCAAGTCACACCTGACGCAGAACGCCTTTGTGACGTTCCATTGTCAGAGTGGGAATAAATGTAAAAATGGTCAATGGTGAAGAAAAATTCTTCCAGTCCTTTAACAGCCATTCCCAAAGGATGGCAAGGTTGTCATTCAAACAATTATTGAAGATAAATTTTTCTGAACATTTCATGTTTGTGAGCATCATAAATTGTAGTTCCAATATTCTCACAACAATGAAAAGCTTGTGACTTGCAAAGGAAGACATTTCCAAGAATTCATGGATATTGAATGAAAACAACAGTTGGGCATCTCAAAACGAGAGTGTGTGCAATTGCTCAGAAAAATATAATGGTTGGAAGTGGAAGAGTCCAAGAAAAAAGTTGGTGGAACTTGAAAGGTCCTGTGATTTGAGAGGAAGAAGTGTAAATGTCTTGTATTCAACATTCTCACAACATTCGGAAAAAAATATGCTTCATTGTGTTGGCACAAAAAGGAACTAAAGATTCCAACAGGGCACACAAGCATTTGACACTTGTTATGGTTTTGCTGTTGCATTCTGAATATCTCACTGTTGGGTGAAGAATCTGAACAATGTAAAGGTTCCTGGTCAACTGCTGCTCTTGTAGTGAAATTCTTTTCCACAGAATGGAACGCACAAATATCTTTGTGCACACTCATTCTGCAACAAACCAAATAGACCAATGAACGTGCCAGCACAATTGCCAAAGTATTTTCTTGTTTCTCTCCTGGATTTCAGAGCTTCATTCTGTTCTACTTCAATATCATTTAAAGCTTTGCCTGTTGAAAAAGATCTTTCAAATTTGAATGTGAGAGCAACAAATTCAAAACATTGGTTCAAGTATGCAGAACAACTTACTGACAGCTGCCTGAAATATCACCAAGGAAAGAACTGTTTTGAACAAGAGAAACAACTTTTGTCATGCATTTCTGCATTCAAGGTGACTCTGTCAAAACGAATAGGATTGGATGGGAACCACACAAGAATACAAAGAGTTACTGGCTATTTTGTGATGACAATGACTTTGCAATATTTTTCTTGCTCGAAGGGAACATCACCACCACAACCAAGGGAGTTTGCAAGGGCACACAAAATACCAAATTTTACTATCAGGAATCAAATATGGAACAAACTGATTTTTTCATTTCAATCATTTTGCTACCAATTTCTTCACAGATTATCATTCAATTTGCACAGAAGTTTGTCAGGAAATGTGACAGTTCATGAATTATTCCTATCCAGTGGACCATTGGACTGTGTTGAAGCAAACTTAACTGTGGTAAAAGATAATCTTATTTATTGTGGGCATTACACAAATTTAGAAATATTTCCACAATTCCAGAGGTTCAACTTTCTGCTCTTTGTTAGCTACAGAAGTTATTTTCACTTTCACTCAGAGTTCAGTGTTGTTGACAGCAATTTCATGTTTAGCTCTCAGTGGTACCTGTCTCCTTTGATTCACCCAGTTTTGTTCACTCAAAGAAGAATCAGATCACAAATCATTTTGTGGATAATTGTCAACAAATGGTTGTATTTGGCCATTTCTTGCTTTGGGTTAGCTAAATGTGAAGTGTATGATGGTCCAGGCAATTTATCTCCTCTTGTTGTAGGAAAGAACAACATTTACATACTGTCTGCCTTTGCTTCTTTTGTGAAAGCCAATTACAACAGAAAGAAAATTCTTTCAGGCACCTTGAATTATTCTTCCATGAAAAATGCAAAAAGTATTGGAGTTGAGGTTGCTCAAAACCTAAGCCAGCTTTTGTTTTCTCCAAAAGGGCAACTTGAGATTATTTCATTCTATGACCCAAAAGGACAACAGCTGAACATTACACTGCTGGACATGACATATGTTGGGAAGGCCATTATTTATAAGGGATACCACCTTGATGCTTCAACTTGTAACTTTGCTGGAATTGTTGCTGTTGAACAAGTTGGGAAACATCATCAAGAAAGTTTCACTTCCTGCACCAATCACAGTCATAGAACTGGATTCAGTAGAAGTTTTTACTCATTTGACACCAAGCTGCAAGTAATAGGATACTCATTTTCCAACTATGGCAGAGTAAATGTGCATTTGTTGTTGTCAACAACAAAATGTAGGTCTGTTCCAGTCTTTGTTTGTGAGCACACCAAAATGCCAATCCCCAAATATGCAAATGAAATTCTTCAGTATGAGAAAGTGAAGAACAGAGTGAACATTGAATTTGCAGAATTATTCAGATTGACTCACATCAGCTGTGTCATATTTCAGTTCCATCTTCAAATGTTTGAGGCCTCCACATATCTCCAGCATGGCTTCCTTGTTTTCAATCCATGTGTGAAGTCACTGAAGCTTCACTATGTGCAAGAAAAAGACATTTTGACCCACTTTAACCTCAAAGCAGTTTTGAAATATCCATTGATTTTCAGTACTGAGAACAAGTTAGCACTCCAAACACCAAGAGAGGAAGATCTTGAGCACTTGAAATTCCAAAGTTTGTTCCAAAACAAAAGACAAAGTGTTTGTATTGCTGATGAAGAGCAAATGTCATGTAATAGAAGGCAAATAGATATTGTTCCTGAGTATAAATATTGGAGAAGGAAAGGCACCAAAAACAAAATAAATATTGTTATAAATGCTGTGTACTATCCAGACTTTTTAATATTCATTTATGATTCTCCTCATTTCTTGCACATCAATCTGTTTCCTCACACAGACAGTTGGGTAGATTTAATAATGTCTGCTTCAATTTATCTTCCAAAAACTGAGGAAGACCCTTTGAGCTTAGACCAAGGACAATATCGCAAAGGGGATTTTGACATTGTTCTTCCTGCAGGACCACACACATCTTATCACACATCTCTTGAGTTTATGGACTTTGCATTTTCTGGCATTTTTGCCTTCAAGTTAAGTAATGTTCACATGAAAGGGAAAATGTTGATACAGTTTGGATATTCACACCAGCGGGAGCGACATGGAGTCTGGTTTTTCACAAATAGCTCACAAGATTACTTGTTTTTTTCTTCTGAGAGTTACAGTAGATTTGCAGATATTCATGTTATCAAATATGAAAACAAGTCATTTTCTACCACAACTAACTATTTGATCATAAATGACAACTTCGAGAAGAAACTATCAAGCAGAATGAACTATACCTGCATGACTTTTGTGAAACATTATCCCTGCAAAGATTTGGCTACTTCTCGGGGAAATGTGAAAAAACGAAGGAAACTATCTTGGTCTGAAGCAAACAAAGCCTGTCTTTCTCAGAACAAAACACTTCCTTTCTTTACCAATGCAAGAGAATTCAATTATTTTTTGTGGATGATCAAAGAGGCAAAGCATGAATTTAAATACGCAATTGTTGGCCTCCAAAGGGACAAGCAGAAGGTATTCTGTTTTTCACATTTTTTATAGTTGTTGAACAGAATTTGTCTGTGCTATATTTGAAATTTTATTTTCAGGGTATTTTTCTGTGGAATAAAGCACATCTATTCTCATTTCAAAAATTTGTTAACACCTTTGGTGGAGCATATTTCCTTTCAAAAACAATCAGTAATGTGTTCTTTCCCATTGAAGGCAATAGAACAATGTGCACAATGGTTGATTTTTACAATTGGGCTGACCCGAGATGGGTACAAATTAACTGTCATGAGAAAGTATTTGTTGATGTTTTTTGTGTGTTAGAAGAACCTTACACCTGGCAGGATTCTGAAAGAGAAAAAATTCAGAACCAGACACAAACATGTATTCCAAGTCACATGTGGTTGGCCAAGTCTTGTGCAAACATATTGTGGTTGACTTTAACAGGCAGAAAGGAAGAGACAGATCAATTTTTGTCAAAAAATATTGTGACTGATATATGTCACCAGTTGGAAGTGTTGCTGAATGCTATTTCTGGTGAAATTCCCCCAATACACTTCAATTTAAATCCAAGATACAGAACTGTTCAAATTTTTTCACACCAAAAATATCTGAACATCCACAGAACAAAGGTGAAAACAATGAGGTTCTCTCAATCCTTACTGAAAGGACTTTTCTTGAACTTTACAACACCTTCTCTGTTTACAAAAGGCAACAATGTTCAGAAGTGTCAATCAAATGTGTATATTTCTCTTTATCACTTCTGTGAAGGGTCAAAAGTTGATTTCCAGTCTGGCCCAAAGCAAAATAATGTTGTCCAAAATGCAAGTCATGTGAGGTGCAAGACAACAGAATGTCCATCTCTTTTCTACCTCACAACACAAGGCAAATGCAAGAAATATTTACTGGAATTTCAGAAACCAAAAGTACAAGAGCACCAACAGCAAAGGAATATCAGCTGCAAGACTGGTCATATTATAGAATCAGACAGAGTAAATGATTTAGTAGTTGACTGTGGATATGAAGCTGAAGATGAACCAATGCTTCATTCACTTATTTTTGGGGAAAAGAAGTGGACATGCAAACACCTTTCTCAGATTTCTTGCAGAAAGGGTCACACCAGATGTTTCTATATTTCTGACATCTGCAACTTAAAGCTTGACAAAAACAACAAAATCACCCCATGTAGAAATGGTGCACACTTAGAAGACTGTTCTGATTTCAGGTGCACAGTGAACTTCAAATGTTTTCAGTCTTTTTGTATTCCCTGGGAGTATGTTTGTGATGGGAAGTGGGACTGTCCATCAGGACATGATCAAACTGGTTGTCATAATAATCGTCATTGTGTTGGTGGGTACAAATGTCACAGAACTCAACAAATTTGCATTCACCTCAGTCAGCTGTGTGATGGAGATGGGAACTGTCCTGAGAAAGATGATGAGCTGTTGTGTGTCCTCCAGAGGTTTAAATGCCCAGCAACATGTACTTGTATTGCTTTAGCTATAGCTTGCAATTCACCAACAACAGATCAGTCATTCTTAAGCAGTATCCAGCCTTACATTTACATACATTTCCATAAATGGACAAACTTCAATCTTATGAAAGATGTGTTTTCATTCAGACATACTCTTTTCATTTCTTTGCACCATTGTAACATTTCAAAGTTGTGTCAAAATAATTTCAGTGTCACAACTACATTTCTAAATTTGTCTTTCAATACAATTCCCCACATTACAAAAAATTGCTTTTCCAAAAGCAAGGGAGTAAAATTCTTGCTTCTGGCAAGAAACTCTATTGAAGTTATCAAAGCCTATGCTTTATCAAATCTCCACAATTTGACTCAACTTGATGCCTCCTACAATCCATTTTCAGATTTGGAAGCTGCTATCTTTCCACCAAGTGAAATCAAAATTCTTCATTTGAAACATAACATATTTGGCAATGTTCCTCTCACTTTGCTTGCTGAAGTCTCCATCAAAATTATTGATGCAACAGATCACAAAATTTGCTGTTTGTCACCACCAAATAGTCAGTGCACTAACCCCACACCTTGGTATGTTCCTTGCTCAGATTTGCTGCCAAACAAGGCAATTTTAGCTCTCTTCATTGTTTTTGCTTTTGCTTCTTCTGGGACCAACATCACTTCATTTGTTTTGCATTTACTTGCAGCAAACTTGCAGAAAGTGTTCAAGTTACTGGTTGTCATTATCAATGCAACTGATCTAGTCTGCTCCATATATCTTCACATAATTTGGATTTCTCATAAAATTTTTGAGGGAGGGTACCTCATTCATGGAAACTCCTGGGAGTCAAGTCCAGTTTGTTTCACTGCCTTTTCCTTAATCCTTTTCTTCTCCTGTGCAATTCAAGGAATATTGATTCTTTTCTCCCTTGCAAGACTTATGGTTGTTAAGCACCCAATAGGAACCAAGTTTAAAAGTATAAAATATACCACAAAGTGGCTTGTTGTTATTCATCTGATTGTTGTATTCTCAGTAATTCCTGCACCTATAATTTTGAAGTTTGGGGTGGGTAAGGTTCCTCTAGGCTTGTGCTCACCCTTTGTAGATCCTAGTAATTCTTCAATTTTGTTTCCCATTGTTGCTTGGTTTGTTGCTGTTTCCCAACTGATGTCCTGTACTGCAATTGCTGTATTACACATAATGCTCATGATAGAATTGGCATTGTCTCAAGCAAGACTAGAGAAAGCAAAGAGTGGAGAAAATTCAAACACTTCTGTGTTTATTCAACTAGCTTTGATCAGTATTTCAAACATTATTTGCTGGATTCCATCAAGCACTATTTTCACTATTCTCACAGTTCTCCCTGCTTACCCTGTTGACATAGTAATTTGGACCACTGTTGTTATTGTGCCAATCAATGCCATTGCCAATCCAATTATTTTGATTGCTTTCTGTATCAACAATAAAGTGAAGGAGTGTTGTAAAAATCCACAAGAACAAAGCCAAGCCAACTGAAGAATGCAGACAGATCTGTATCAAAAGGGTTGAGTTTCAAGAGCAACATGTCTGCCCTGAACACCTGCAGCAATTTAAATAGTGCATTGCTGTCACTGGAAATAAAGATTTGCATTCGTGTTCTGTCTGGGGAGGGGCGACAAGCGTTGGAAACAAAAACGTGCCATTTTGAATAAAATCAGCATGTGAAAGTGGCGATTATTTTGCACCTGCTGAGTTGAACTGGGCGGCAGCCTTTCTGGTGTTTTTTCTGTGTTCATTGTGGGAGGAGAATGGGGATACAGTCCTCTGGATCCACCCAAAGGTAGGGTGACCCTGCACCTGACACCTTTCCTCCTATGCATTGCCCCACAAAGTCCCAGCCCAGATCAGACATTTTACTGCATCAACGCATTGTGTTTCATCCCATAACACTCAAGTGTGAGTGCACACTAGAAAATTTCTTAGGAGCAGATCTGGAAGTAGTGAACCAGGTCCATCCTGAAAAAGGACAACACCAGCTTTGAACAATACAGACGAGTCAGACTTGAGGCAGCAGCTCCAAAGTTGAGGAAGAAGCAATTTCAAGTTATTTTCTGTACTTGTTCAAGGACAAGTCAGGCAACTCAGATGCACTCCTGATCCCTTGATCCACGCTTTGCGTGAAATGGACTTCACTCCTAGATCCACACCTGGTCTGCACAGGGTCCTGACTGATGTGCCGTGGACTTGTTGTGGGATCAGGGGCAGCTACTGGGGGTGGTTTGGTGGGTCTGGCATGGCTGGTCCCATGATCTAGGTCTTGGATCAAGGCCCGGTGGACAAGCATCCTGAAGATGCCATCCTTTGTTGATTTTGGTTCAGGCTTTGTGCCTCGGGCACTCTTATCAAATTTAATGCAGGTGATGATGTGAAAATTTATGTGTAGTTTTGTGTTGATACATTTGAGTACTGTACAAGAGAAAACACAAGTGAAACTTTTCATCTCTGTGCCAGGAGGAGAAACAGAGGTTTGGCTTGGGTTGCTGTGCAACCTGCTGGGTGGAGCAAGCCAAGCATCGGATACATGGTCTCATTCTTGTTTTCCCATGTCCCTTCAGTGCAAATCACCTGGTGATTTTTTCACCAGATTGGAGAACCTTCATCCTTTTTGAATTGGGAATAATCCTCAAGATAGGGTTCCTGCTACAACGGATCACTCACAGCACTCACAGTTCTTGATTACAACTCTCACTACGGCCCAACAGGTCAGTGATTACGATCAGAAATATAACCACACTCACTGTTCAGAGTCCCAGGCCACACATGGGGGCAACAGCACTGGCCACTCGGGGTGCCACAGGCACACCCGAACCCTGAGCCAACCACAGACGCTGTTGCTCACTACAGGGGCCAAGCAACAGGCGGCAAGAAGAGGTGAAGTGACAACCCGAAGGCCGGGAAAACAAAAGAGAAGTGGGAGGCCTGAATATGGGGTGTTTCCCTCCAGTTTCTCGAGAAGTCTGCGGCAGGTAGGGACAGGTGTCATCCTTCTGCCAAACACTTGAACATTCATCTTGCAACAAGCAAGATTCCCATTGTGTGTTCTGGCTTCAGCCTTTGTTGTTCCATTATGTTCTGATTTCCCTGAGCAACCACCAGAAAAGACAAGAGAAGAGGAGGTTCCTGCAGGAATAAATCCTGGGGAAGATTCAGACTGAGCCTGAATGCTGCAGGACCAGAGGATCAGAATTCAAACATCAATTCTTGGTTTGGTAGGGGGACTCCAGAGGCCAAGCCACCAAACATAGGAAGCGGCATTTGGTTTCCTGGTGTAAAGTGTTTCTTGTTCATGTGTTTGTATTCCAGCACATGTAACTTTTGTGCAGTAGAATGGGCTGCACCCTGACCAGAATAAGTTTCGCCCTGCATGGTCACAGTGGACAGCACAATGGGTCAAAAGTGCAGGGAATGTTCCTCTGCGTCTCTTGACAGCCATTTTGAAACAGATCTGACCACACCACACAACATGTGTGCACTGCCATGTTGTCACCACAACAAGAAGATTCCTCAGTTTGAACAGGCCCAGTTCTGTATCTTTGTCAAAACACACAGTAAATTCCCAAGCTTGTCACAACAAAAGAAACTATTTATTCCTGTGGATCAAAGTTTGATACAAAACAGAAAATTCTTGTGACTTGCAGGAAGAGAACAAATGAATAGGACAGAAAATAAAGCTGGAAATGTATTTGATAGAATTTTAACAGAAAATGGCTGTTTTAGTTGAAAAGAAAGAGTGAAGTTTGGGATGAAGCAAGATTGAATGAAGTGTTACATTCAATATAAATGCAAAATTCTTCAGAATGTTGCTTCCCAAGAGGAAGCGCCTGTATTTGACACTCTTCACCAAATGCTTTACTTTGCGCCCACAATATGTATTCAAGTGAAACCAAGCACTCAGTATTGGACAGTTGTTCTCTCAACAAAGCAATGGTTTCCATGTGCGCTGTCTTTTGTACACAACAGCCGTGCTTATTCTGCAACACCTGAAGCACATTCACAGCAAATGTCTGTGCAAGTGCATGTGATTGAATGTTTCCTTATTTGCCTTGTAGAAATAAATATGTCAGTTGGTTCTGACTCAGTATCTTTCAGTCCAACTGGTACTTCAACACCAAGTTCAAAGCCTTGGTTCAAGTATCCAGAAAAACAAATGGCAGATTGCCTGAATACCTACAAAAGCAAAAACGGCTTTGAACTATTCAAGCATCTCTTTTCTTGCTTTGTTATTTTCAAAAAGTCTGTGCTGAACACAATTCGATCAAACCCTGAGCAGACACGAATTCAAAGAGTTACTGGCAACCTTGTGATGGCAATGAACTTACAGGACTTTGTTTGCTGGAAGAATAGTTTCACACCAAACTATGCGGCAATTTACCGTGTTCCTCTTCACGCACTCCATCGTCAAATTTACAAGAGATCCTTTCACTGTCACTATTCCAGCTGTTTGTGTTACCACTTTGTGCACAAATTATCATTTGATTTGAACAGACAAATATCAGCAAATGTCACTGTTCATGAATTGTTCTTATCGAGTGGACCATTGGACACTACACAATTCTATCGGTTTGAATTTCTTCTCTTTGTCAGCTACAGAAGTTATTTTTACTTTCATTCAGAGTTCAGTGTTGTGAATAGCAAAAGTGTCTTTTGCACTCAATGGTCTCAAAATTCTTTGATATACCCTGTTTTACTTGTGGAAACCAACAAAGACTTGAGAATAATTGTCAAGATTATTGTTGAAAAAAGGTTGTATTTGTTAGTTTCTTGCCTCAGATCAGCTGTATGTGAAGTTTTTGATGGACCAGGAATTTTGTCCCCAGTTGTTCAATCAACCAACAATATTTACAAATTATCAACATTTATTTGTATGGTAATAATCAATCATAGTAGGACCAAAATTATTTCAAGCAGCTTCAATTACTCTTCTATCAAACATGGAAACAGTGTCAATATCAAAGATATCAACACAACAACACAGCTTTGCTTTTCTCTAAATGGGCAACTTGAGATAATTTCATTCTTTGAGCCAAAAGGGCAACAGCTAAACATCACCCTATTGGAATTAATATTTGTTGGGAAGGCCATTCTTTTCAAGGGATACCACCTGGATGCTTCATCTTGTGGCTATGCTGGAATTGTTGCAGTGGAACAAATTGGAAAATATCATCAAGAAACTTTTACTTTGTGCAACAATCACAGCCATAGAACTGCCTTCAGCAGAAGTTTTTATTCATTTGACTCTGAACTTCTAGTTATTGGATACTCATTTTCAAACTATGGCAAAGTAGATGTGTTGATGTTGCTGTCAAAAACAAAATGCAGATCTGTTCTAGTCAATATTTGTGAGCACAAGGAAACACCATTTTCAATTTATGCGAGCAAAAACATTGACTTCAATTTTTACAATTTAAATCGACATAAATATTCTGAAAAAATAGTTTTGACTGAACACAAATGTTTCACTTTCCAATTCTACCAACAAATATTTGAGGTATCAACGTATCTTCAGTACACATTGTTTGTGTTCAATCCTTGTATCAAGTCATTTAACCTGTACTACAACCAAGAGCAAAATATTTTGACCTATTTTGACATAAGAGCAGTTTTTAAATATCCCTTACTTCTCAATGAGAAGAACAGCTTGCTGCAGAAACCTCCAATTGAGTCAGACCTGGAGCACCTGAAATGTGAGAGTCTTTTCCAAAAGAAAAGACACAGAGCCTGTATTAGAGATGGACATCACATGCAGTGTGGTAGAAGACAAACACGTATTATTCCTGGGAATACACTGTGGAGAAATAATGGCATCAAAAACACAATTAATGTTCTGATGAATGCTGTGTTCTATCCAAAATTTTCTCACAACAGTGATTTTCTTGGCATCAATCTGTTTCCCCACACAGAAAGTTGGGTGGACATGACAATATCTGCTTCATTAAATCTTCAAAAAACCCAAACAGAACCTTTGAATTTGGATCAAGGACATTACAACAAAGGCAGTTTTGACATTGTTCTTCCTGCAAGGCCAAACACAACATACTACACCCCTCTTGAATTTCAGGCTTCGAAACCATCCTCTCTTGCTTCGAAACCATCTTCTCTCTTTGCCTTGAAGCTGAATAATCTACAAATTCAAGGGGAAATCTCGTTTCTGTTCGGGTCTACCAGTGCAAGGGAGCAGGGAGAGTTCAGAGCCTGGTTTTATCCAAATAGGTCACAAGATTACGTGTTTTTTTCATTTCCTAAAAGTTTTAGTTTTGCACATATTGATGTCTCCAAATACGAGAATAAGTCAATTGCAATAGTGCTTACATATTTTATGATTGATGACAATTTTAACCAGGAAGTGGATGCGGAAAGGATCTACACATGTTTGAATTTTGTTCCACATTATACTTGCAAACGTGTTGCCAGGTTGACAATGAAAGAAACAGCTGGCAAAAAATTATCCTGGCTTGACTCAAACAAGGAGTGTCTTTCTATCAATGGAACACTTCCTTACTTTACCAATGAAAGAGAGTTCAAGGATTTCATGTTGCTGGTGAAAGATAGGGAATACAGATTCGAATATATCTTTATTGGTCTTCAAAGTGGGAAGCAGAAGGTAACCAAGGCTTTTGCTTTTGAGTTGAACTGATATGTCATTTTTTGAGAAACATAATGTTATTTGCAGGGCAGTTTCCTGTGGAACAAAGAGCATCTCTTTTCCTTTCAAAAATATGTCAACACCTTTGGTGGTGTTTACTTCAAAAAGAAACTTCAGAGCAATATATTTTTTCCTGTTGGAGACAAACAAACAATGTGTACAATGCTTGACCTTTACAACTTAGCTGATCCAAGATGGGTACAAATCAACTGTCAAAAGAAAGTATTTATTGATGTTTTTTTGTGTTTTTCAAAGAAATACTAGACAGGATTCTGAAAGAGAACAAATTCAGAACTTGACACAGACATGCATTACCAGTCATGTGCCATTAAAAAGCTCTTGTGTAAAGTTTTTGTGGATAAATTTGAAAGACAAAGGGGATAAGTCAAGCCTATTTGTATCTAGGCAGATTGTGACTGATTTAATTGACCATTTAGATGTCTTAATTGAAGTTATTACTTCTGAACTTCCACCCATAATGTTCAACTTCAGTCCACGAGAGAGAACTGTGCAAATTTTCGCGTACAAAAAATACCTAAACATCCGCAGAGAAAGAGTAGAAACAAAGGATTTCTCGAAAAACATTGTTCAAGGACTCTTCTGGAACTTAACATCGTCATGGGTATTTGGCAGAAGCAATAACATCCAGAAATGTGAGAGAAATATACATATTTCAATCACTCACTTCTGCAAAACCTCAGAGTTTGGTTCTTCTTCTCAAAAATCTGGATGTCAAAAGCAAATGAATTCCACCAGAAACTCAGGTGTTGAGAAGTGTGCCGTGATAAAATGTCCATCACTTTTATACCTCACAGCACAAGGTGACTGCAGAAAATATTTAGTGGATTTCCAGAATCCAGATAAACAACAAGATAAATTCTAAGTGTACCAATCCAACACCTTGGTTTGTTCCTTGTTCAGATTTGCTGCCAAACAATACACTTAGCTCTCTTCATTATGTTTGCTTTTTTCACTTCTGGAGGCAACATGATTTCAATCACTTTGCATTCACTTGCACCAGACTTGAAGAAAGTATTCAAGTTACTGGTTGTTGCTGTCAATTCTACTGATCTGCTTTGCTCAGCTTATCTCCATATCATCTGGATTGCTGATGCAGTTTTTAAGGGAGCATACCTCTTTCATGGAAGCCACTGGGAGTCAAGTTGGGTTTGCTTCACAGCCTTTTTCTTGCTCCTTTACTTCTCCTTTGCAATTCAAGGAACTTTGATTCTTTTCTCTCTTGCAAGACTGATGGTTGTTAAGTATCCCATAGACACCAAGTTTAAAATTTTAAAATTCACAACAAAGTGGCTTCTCATTGTTCTTCTAATTGTTACATGCTTAACAATTCCTGCACCCATAATCCTGAAGTTCAGGGTGGGAAAGGTTCCTTTGGGCTTGTGCTCACCTTTTGTAGATCCCAGCAACTCATCAGTTTTGTTTCCTATTGTTGCTTGGTTTGTTGCCATTTCCCAACTGATGTCCTGCACTGCAATTGTTGTATTACACATAATGCTCATCAAAGAACTGGCAGTGTCTCAAGCAAGGCTAGAGAAAGCAAAGAGTAGAGAAGATTCAAATACCTCTGTGTTTGTTCAACTTACTTTGATCAGTATTTCAAACATTGTTTGCTGGATTCCATCAAGCATTATCTTCACTATTCTCACAGTTCTCTCTGTTTATCCTGTTGATACAGTTGTTTGGACCACTGTTGTTGTTATGCCCCTCAATTCCATTGCCAATCCAATCATCCTGATTGCTTTCTGCATAAACAAAAAAGTGAAGGGGTGTTGTAAAAATATCACCAGCAAATGACAAGAACAAAGCCAAGCCAACTGAAGAATGCAGACAGATCAGAAACAAAAGGGTTGGGTTTCAAGAGCAACAGAGAGTGGATGTCTGCCCTAAACACCTGCAGCAATTTAGTGCTTTGCTTTTACCAGGAATAATGTTTTGCACACGTGTTCTGTGTTGTTGTTTCGGGGGGAGTGGAAGCAAAACCAAGGGCACGCACAGTTGCCAGCAATACTCTTCAGCTGTTTCCCAGTGCCTACAGGGCATCAAAGTGCCCAGAAATGGTATTTTCAGAAAAATATCCAAGATAGCTGCTAAATTACATGACCTACTTTTTGACAAATTTAAGTGACTCAGAGTCACTACAGGAATGATCCCTGAAAGTTCAGTTTAAACTGGAGCATTCCGTGCTGAGTTGCAAATGAATTAGTTTTTAGTGTCCTGTTTGGTGTCCTTTTGAATATATATGTTAATTGGGACACTCGGCCAAATGCACAATGTATGTACCCCTCAAACATACTCTGAAATGGTTGACTTTCTCAAGAAATGATCTCATGATGCCCCAAAATCTGTTTTCATTGAAACCCAAGATGCCAGCCAGACCATGTGACCTACACTTGCCAAAATCAAGCTCATCTGCACAATTTACCCAAAAAGATGGGTTGGGATTGAAGGAAGCATTCAAAAGTTGTGAGCGAACAAAGAAACCAAAGGCAAACAAACTGCCACAGGTGAAAACAATGTTGTCCGGAAATCGGCCAATACAAATCAGCATGTGAAATGGAGGTCATTTTGCACTTGCTACGTAAAGCTGGGCAAGTATTTCTGGTGTTTGGCAATGTTCATGCTGGGAGGGGAACAGAGCTGGAGTCCCCCGGACTTACCCGAGGAAAGGGTGACCCTGCAACTCACACCTGTGCATTGCCCCAAAATGTGCCAGCCCAGAACAGACCTCAAGTGCATCAATGCATTTATGTTTCATCCCACATACACACAAGAAGGAGTGCTATGAGAAGGCCAAGAGGCAGTCAACGGGGTGAATGCTGAAAGGAGGCCAACCTCAGCTTTGTACAACACAGACGAGAAAGATTTGAGGCAGCAACTCCAAATTTGAGGAGAGAGCAATTGTTGGTTATTTCCTAGAGTTGCTGAAGGACAAGTCAGGTCACCCAGATGCACCCCTGGTCCTTCGATCCACCCTTGGTCTGAGATGGCCCCTGGATCCACACCTGGTCTGCACAGGTTCCCAGGTTATGTGCTGCGGACTTGTTGTGGGATCAGCGACAGTTACTGGGGGTGGTTTGTGGGCTCTGGGGTCGTTGACCCACTGGTCTGGGTCATGGCTCTGGTCCCTCGTCCTGCCCCGGCTCGGGATCCCGCCCCTGGATCTACGGCTTCTCTGGGGTGCCGCCCTGACTGTGGATCTACTACTGGTCAGGACAAACCTCGGAATCCATAACTGGAGGTTTTTATTCATCCATAAGCAGGGGGAATCCTGGAACCACAAACAGAAAAAAAAACAGACCACATACCAGTTGCCAAATGCAGAACAAAGGCAGGTCCTCATTTATCAGCTGCTTTTGTGTTTTGTATTTTTGTGCAAACAAACAACGAGCACAGAGTGAATGCGATGGATCACACACCACACAACAGATCCGGAAAGCTGAAATAATCCAACTGTACATGTTCTGCAGAGGAGGAGGAGTCACGTTTCAGAGGACGAAACAACACGGACCCCTGCCTGCTGCAAAAAGCCAAGACGATTTCACACTTCAGCAAAATCTAAACAAACATGAAATTGGAATTGTATTGTGCATCTTCTCCACCTGAAAAAAATTGTGACTGAACTCTTCATCATCGCTACATATTGTTCACAGGGTCACAAGATCGCGTGTGAGAAATAAAATGACTGACATTGTCGAACAACCACACACTGGAAGCCGCAATTTGCCTGTGCACCCAAGAGCAAAATTTCTGCAACTGCCTTGTGTGCCACTACAAAGTGAACTCTGAGTGCACTTTGTCATGCAACACAAGCAAATTTGCCCACTACAATATTTTGCGGATTAAATTTTTTGCACCAACTGCAGGAAAATTCAAAATGGCTGAAAAACATTGGTTGTAATAATCTTTTCACTCTTTACAAACATTATGAACTGAATGTTTGATCTCACAGTCAGTTGCTATGAAGGTGAAACCAAAGTTTACTTTTACTGATTTGTTTGTTTAGGTGATTTGAGGTGTGTTGCACGATTTGGGCTCATGAGCCAAATTGGTGCAAGCCAAATCAGAGCACCTGTAGGCAGCCTCTTCCAAAAGTATGTGTATATACAGCAGTTTGATAGTCAAGATAAGGATTGATTTGGGATCTTTTAGGCACTTCTGGTTCATTTCAGGTTGGGGATAATACATGAGGAAGGAATTAGTGAAATCTGAATTTTTGGGTTATTGAGGTCAAAAAGGTCAATTTTGGAAGTGCGGAAAAAATGGGGTGTAGATATAGAAATGTCTCTATATCTCAGAAGGTACAAATATTTGGTAAAAGAAGTATATTGATGAAATGTAACATATTGTATGCGGGTTTGAGAGGTAGCATTTGATTTTTGATTTTTGAAAATATTTATATGGTTTTTAGGTTGGGCTAAAGTTAGGGTTGAAAAGTCATTATTAATAGAAAATTTATAAAATGGATATTGGCCAATTCTTTCAGTTAATATATGGATATTGTTGTGAAACAAAGTATAAAAGTTCCATTTGGTTGAATTTGTTCCATTTGGGTGTGTGCTAAATAAGTTCCTAAGTTGTGAATGTTGAGTGAAAAAAGTAAGAATTTGATAAAAAAAGTGAGCCAAATCAGAGCAAGCCAAATCAGAGCAACTGAAATTTTCTCAAATCACCGTGAGCTCCATGGAGCTACATTTTTAGTTTGAGCAAATCCAAATTACACTCTCAGGTGGAAAGCAAATCTTCCCATTTCAGCTCCAGGTTCACTCCACCTCAAATCAAATTCCACTGTACTTCACATTGAAAAATATCTCACCTGAGGTTGAATTTTGTTTCACCTTGAGCAAAAAAAGTTTCACCTGATCAAAAAGTAACTTCACCTCAACAAAACACTTATGATTGAGGTAAAGCATTTTTTGGGATCAAGGTGAAATACCTTCTGATTGAGGTGAAATCTTGTGTTCTTTCCAAGGTGAAATTTGTTGGTTTGTTATTTCCCCTCAGATTGAACATAAAATCAACATCAAGGTGAAACTGTCTGACTGAGGTAAATGGTGATTTTTTGTTGTTGTTTCACCTCAGGTGAAAGATCTTTTTTTCTTTTGGGAACACAGTGGGGCTCCTTGGCTTGTTCAATAATACAAGTGGGTTTGTCACAAAAATAATAGAAGCACTGGACAAGGGTGCTTCTTTTGTTTGACTCTGACAATTCCACATGTGCTGATTTTCCTCTTTTTGCTTGAAGGTTGCATTTTCCCTCTTGGATATCAAGATTCACAATGAAACAGAAACATCCAGTTTCAGTGACAAAGACTTGATTGTGTGTCTGTCCTTTTTATGTGTCTTTTGATGGCACTGTCAACCTTGGGTGAGAACCAGAACGAAGCACTGTTGCTTGGATCTGCAAAAGTTGTCCCATGATGTTCAGCGTTTTCAAGTGTCCTTTCTGTCCCTGACATACGTGGAGTGTCCTGGACCTGGATCCGCAACTGGAAGTTCCATATTGTTCCCTTTGAACTGGGAATCCCGAATCCATCAGCTGTATTGATTGCCAAACGATAAAATGATACTGATCACCACAAACAGAGTAAAAGCCACGTTCTTTTCAATCAGCTGCAACACTGAGTTTGTGCAAATAACGAGCACACGTGGAACGCATCAGAAAATACGCACATGTCTGGAATTCTGAAAAACTCTGCATCAAAGAACAGGCGAGGTTTATAGGTACAACGGGTTGCCAATTTGATACAAAATGTGAAAACTACAGTTTTAGATTTGTGCCACCAGTTCTGCAGGAAGGACACCAAAAATACTTTTGACAGTTTCACAACATGTGAAAAAGCAAGGAGAAATATTTATTGACTGAACTGAGCTGAGTATCACATTCACAAAAAGAATTTCAACCAGGATCACAAAACATCATTACAAACAGATTGTTTTCTTCCAAGGGAAAATAAACGGAATGATGAGCAACAGAATATTATCCCTCTGTATTGCAGCTCTTAGTTTGCCAGTAAAATGTGAAATGGAATTTAATTCTACAGGATCAGGCAGACAACAAGCAGTTAAAAACCTGTTCAGATCTTACAACCCTTACTTCATGCCTCCCCATGACGGGCCTCGCCCCATCATGTTCACTGTTGCTATTGACTCAATTTTTGACATCTCAGAATTGAGTTCCTCTTTCACAGTTAGGTATGGATTGGTTATGGAGTGGAAAGATACAAGGTTGCAGTTTCCACCATTTGTAGAAAACAACACAACAGTGAAACGCATATTTTTGCCTGTGGGGGAGTTTAAGGACAAAGGTGGGTTTCACACAAAATGAGCATAGATTTGGGTGGAAAATCTTCAGGGACAAAGCTGTTTGTTTTGTGGCTGTGACAAGTCCATCTGCTCATTTACCACTTTGTCCTTGATCTTTGCAGTTTTCTTCTGGGATATTAAGATTTCCAATGAAAAAGGAACATGCAGTTTTTGTGAGACAGACATGAACATGTATAATAGTGTGTTGAGTGTGTCTTCTGATGGAACTGTGAACCTGAGAAGAGAACTAGCCAGCACTATGCAATGCTCCATGGATTTGAGGAAGTTTCCCCATGACATTCAACATTGTCAAATGTCATTTCTGTCTATGAAGCACAATCCTTTGGAAATGGAGATTCTTCCTCTGGTCCTTTGTAAATTTGATTCCTGTGACACTGTGCCTGAAGAGATGTCTTCTGTTTTTCACATTTTGTCCATTAATACTTCATTCACAACTTTGCTTGAAGTAAGGAGAGTTCTTCATGTTGACATCATTTTCCAGAGACAACTGCAATTTTATCTGTGTCAGGTACAATCTTCTAGAAACATGTTTTATCATGGTACCCCTGTGGGACGAAGCACAGACATTGAATGAAAACTTCTTTCCAGGTTTACCTCCCAACAATGTTGATTGTCATCTGCTCCTGGATTACATTCTGGGTCAAAATGGACGCAGGAAACCAGGTGAGGATTTTACAGAAAAAGTATTCATGTGAAGTGTACTTTGCGCCCACATACTGTGTTATTTTCAGGTTGCTCTTGGAGTGTTGTTGATGTTGACCATAGTCACTATGAGTGGAGCAGTTCAGGCCCCACTCCCACAGGTTCCCTATCTCAAGGTATGATTTGGTCATAAGTATAAACAAAACCAAAAATAGAATTTAATATCAAAAACTGCAAACATTTCACTTGTATTTCAGGCTATAGATGTGTGGATGTTCACTGGGTTGTCATTTGTGATAGCCTCACTGCTAGAGGGAGCTACAGTCAGTTATCTGGAAGCTTGTGAGACTGAAGGTCAAAATGCAAAAGTTGGGTGTTTTCCTGGCAAGAAAAACATGGATCAGGGTGACACAGATGACAAAGAAACAAGGCGGTTGATTGGGCTTGTGATACATAAAGTATCAAGAGTGTTGTTTCCCCTGGCATACGTCATGTTTTTCATAAGTTACTGGATGTTCTACGTGAAAGGATAGCAACACTGAAGCCTCTGTTTCTGAGATGGTGAATTTAAACAACTCCTCCGCAGGTTAAAACTATGCACTGTATTCACTGTCTGGCGTGGTTTTAGTGCGAGGGTGCGGTTCTGAGTGGTACCGTGAGCTTGGTATGTGGGAGGGTGGGGGACTGTGAGTTTGATGGTGAGGAGTGTGGTCCTGTACAGCTCGGAGGGCACAACTCAGGGGTCACGGGGCGTCTCTTTCCCTGGACCCTAGGGTCCAGGATCTGGCCAGTGAACCCCTCTCCCAGGGGTTGATTTTTTTCCAACAAACAATTGACCTGCTGCGCAAAATCGGTGTGCGTGTGTGCAGAGGGGGTGGTGGAAAATCCTGGGCTTTTTGGTCACAGTGCGGAGCACCGAAGTCTTGTGTTGTGGGAGTTCTGTTCAAGCAGAACTTATATTTTCCGTCGTCTCCACTGATGTCCACAGTTTTCTATGACGGCAGCGACACAATGAAACGAGGGGAAAACACAGCTGAATTTCACGAGTACAGAGCAGGTGTGCGTTTTTCTCCAAACAGACGGAGAAAACTTTCCCCCTTCATCTGATGAGATGCGGAGGCGGATCCAGGAACCAGGGTCCGCTCTGGTGGATCCAGGTTCGGGCTGGGTGTCGGTTGGCTTGGGTTCCGGCCGGCGCCCAACCCTCCGAGGCTAAAAAAAACAGGGATCGATTGTATTTTCTTCTGAGGTGGGGGGGAGGAGGGCTTAATGAACGGACTGACCATCTGGTCAGGATCTGAGTCCCACAAGGAGGCTTGATGTCTGCTTTGAAGCACTTCTGGAAGCCAAAAAAACTTTCACCAACAGCAGCATTTGGGCGAGCGGGAGGAAGGGTTCTCGGCCAGTGACCCAGGTTTACCCTACACAGGAGCACACATGAACACACGAGCACACATGAACACACTTGAACACACAAGAACACACACGAACATGCAACAACACACAGGAACACATGTATGAACACACATGCATGGTCGATTCCCATTTCCCTGGCCACCCACTCAACACATCTCAGGCCTTGTTCACACTGGACGCGACGCATTGCTGCTTGGACTACATGAGCAGCCTCACCCGGCGCTGCGCCCAGCGTCGTGTGGCCGTCATTTTGGATCAGCGTTTGTTTTCGCGTTCGCCATTGTCACCATTTGCTGCGAAATAAATACATAATAGATGATCAGCGGTGTTTGAAAAGTCCTTCCTCTTCACACTCAAAATTTCACTCCAGTCTCGATGCACCACATCTCGACTGTCATGAATGTTTTTGTTTGGTATGGTGGGAAATGCTCTTCTCAAACTGCGCTGAGACCCCCTCCCCCTTCCCCTCCCTCCCCCTCCTTCCCCTCCGCTTCACCCTCCCTCCCTTCCCTTCCCTTCCCCCTCCCCTGTGCGGTCCCAGTCATGCTGGACTCAGACAGTGTCGCGTCTCGAGCCCGTGGACTTCAGCGTGAATCGAACAGACCCATTCTGTGATCAACTAGACAGGAACCTGAGATGTAGAACAGAACTGACGCCATGAGGAGCTAAGTGGAGGGAAGAATCTTTCATTTCCGGTGAGCAGCACAAGGACGTTGTCAATGGGAGAGGCTCAGGCCTGAGAGGACCACGCCGTGTGCGTCTTGCGTTTCGTGGATCAACGGACGCTGCGTCACGTGGTTGCGTCACGTGAAGGGTGGTAGACCCTACTGGATGCCAACACTGTGCTTTGGGTGACACGTTGTTTCTGTGCGACACACTGGATGCACCATGGATTTGCTCCTCTGCGCCGATGTACCACGTGACGGCAAGAACAGAAACCCAACAGGTACCTCGCGCAGACGTCAGGAAGGGGGACTGAAGAATCTCTTGTGGGTGGAAATTCTGAAAGGTCCACTTTCAAACTGCGGGTGGGCCCAAATTTTACAAAATTTTACATCAGAAAAACACTTTTCTGGCTGACCCCACAAAAAAGAGGCTGGCGCCCAGACTCTGTGAAACTAGAGTTCAGCCCCCCCCCCCCCAAAAAAAAAAAAGATACGGGCACCCCTCACCCTGAATCCGCCCCGAGAGGGACGCCGGGGTTCCTCAGGGGATTTACGTTGTGGACGACGGGATCAAGTTACCATGGCGACAATTGGGTCTTTAGCGACGTAACGACGCACTTAGCGTCGCGTCGCCACGGGCGTTCCTCACAGGAAGAGACGCGTCAAGTGCTGCTGTCGCTGTGGAAGATCTACAGGCGCAATAAAGTTCAGAGTTGAATCTGAGAACGCTTGTGTGCGTATGTGTGCGTGCGTGTGTGTAAAAGAGACAGAGAAGAGAGGAAAGAGAGAAGAAAGGGAGAGGGAGTGTGTGTGTGTGTGTGAGTGAATGTGTGCACGCAGGTGTGTGCAAGAGTGAGTGTGTGTGAGAGAGAGAGTGTCTGAACAGGTGTGTGTGTGCGGTGGTGTGTGAAGACACGTGTGCTTGGACTTCGGGATGCCTTGAAACTGGAGGAGATGCCCTTGAATAAAATATGGAAACATGGAGAGCCTCAGGCGTGTTGGAAATGGTCATTTTAATGAGTCCTCCAAGATCTCGCGTGCGTCACGTGGTGGGTCCCAACGCGACAAGAGCGTCCGAAAACGCACCAATCAAAGCTGTCGAGGTCGTTTGGTGTCCAGTGGACCATTGGGTCCTCAAGGAGGCTCCAGGCCACTGGGATCTCGGAACTCTGTGACCTCGGCAGCACACGGAACACATGCAGGACCTTCGGACATGCATCTGTTGCAGCGTTCAAGACTCCGTGGAGATCTGAGAGCAACAAGACCAGTGGGAGCTTTGGGACCCTGAAATTTTTGCATCCGTGAGAACCGTCCGGATTCGACATCGCGCCATTTTCGCGAAACATTCATTTTACTCGAAGAAAAAAAGACAACGTGATACGAATCTCCACGTTTTTCTCTCTTCAGATTGAGAACCTGCAGCGTCAGCGTCTTAGTGTCCGTACCTCCTCAGTGAATCCCCGACTATCTGCTCACACCGTCTCCGTCGGGCGCAGTTTATCCCAGGGATTCATCCCGACCAACGCACAGCAAGCACACCGCACAGAAAACCAGGGAAATCCCCACCACCATGACCTACGGAAGTGTGCTACGACTCTGGAGCGGGCTGGTCCTGCTCGTGCTGATGACTCTCGGGTACAGTGGGGCGAACCCGCTCCGCCCACCCGCCCCCGCCCACGGCCCCGCCCACCATTCCAGCTCAAACCCCAACACGGTGCACTTCGATAACGGCCAGTGCTTCAGCCAAGTCTACGACGTCGATAATTGTCCAGGTGAGTGGGCGGTGCGTATGCGTATGTGTTGGTAGGTGCACGCATACATGAGGGTGGTCAGGGGAGCTGTGTGTGTGTGCGTGTGTGTGTTTGTTGTTTTGTGAGTGTGACCCAACTGCTTCAGGGTACGCGTGCAAGTGTGTGTGAGTGTGTGTGTGTGTGTGTGTGTCGGGGAGTGTGAGTGTGATTGTGTGCGAATGAGAGTGTGTGTGGTGGAATCTTTGTCACGGGCATGTGCACGACCCTGTTTCATGGTCAGTGCCTCATGCGTCGCAGCCGTGTGCAAATCAATAGGCAAAGACAACAGCGCCCGTTGGCTCCTTCTGTCCAGGAGGGAAAGCAGGCAATTGCTGGGAACGTCCTGACCGGAAGGAAGTCTCGTCCCTGCCCACTCACCAGGATCACGTGACTCACCATATAACGACGGAGCACAGACACGCAAGGCGCACCACCCCGTCGCGACCACAATACCGTATCCACCCGTGTACAAGACGCATCTTTGTGTCCCAAAATTTAGCACCAAAACTGGGGATACATCTTTACATGGGTATGAGATTACCATTTTTCAATGTGATCCCATACCAGAAAAATAAGGCAAAGTTGGGGTGCATCTTGTATTTGGGTGCGACGTATACATGGGTGGATACGGTAGTTCCTCACTCCACATTTGCAATGGGCTGGCTCGTTGCAGCAGAATTGCTGACCTGAACCACACTGTGTCGTCTGTCCCTTATGAACCCCAGATTACTTGATCTCAGGATTGACACTTGCTACTTGGAGCAGATTCGGGGTCTTGGTCTGGGTCTTGAATGATAACCCCAGAGTTCGACCCTTGTTCAAACTGATTGAGGGTGTGGGCAATGGGGTGCTTCCATGATTGTCACCCTGCATACCCTGATTTGAGTCCTCCACGATTGGACCCCTTGTGGTCAAACCCTGACCTGGACACCGTGGTTACAGCCCGTATGTTGGACCATGGCTGGGTATCAGCGGTTTCTCCTCCGGTGGTCAGGCTTCCAGTATGTGATGCAGTCGGGGACGACTGTGTGAGAGTGGCTCTGTCTCCCGAAGCGACCCGACTGATACAGGCAATGCCACTGCTCTCACCCAATTAGAACCCACCAGATTAGAACTTGGCCAATCAGAGCTCACGCAATAAGAACCTGGCATATGCGGAACCTCTACTTATTTTGTCACCCTCAAGGCAAAAAATAGCTCCATGGAGCTCGCGGTGATTTGAGGAAAATTCAGTTGCTCTGATTTGGCTTGCACTGATTTGACTTGCTCTGATTTGGCTTGCTCTGATTTGGCCTGCTCTGATTTGGCTCACTCTGATTTGGCTTGCTCTGATTTGGGTCACTCTGATTTGGCTCACTCTGATTTGGCTCGCTCAGATTTGGCTCGTTTTTTTGTCAAAATTCTTACTTTTTTCACTTAATATTCACAACTTAGAAACTCATTTGGCACACTCCCTAATGAAACAAATTTCACCAAATGGAACTTTTACACA
>JAAUXT010012549.1_pt1 | contig 48482 bp, 47 predicted proteins | sample 7278171 | NCBI WGS metagenome assembly JAAUXT01 (sample SAMN14350112, study PRJNA611818) | marine sediment metagenome | isolation source: surface marine sediment (1.8m) | place: French Polynesia: Moorea | collected 2018-08
AAAAATCAGAATAATTTTCCTCTCCACACCCCTCTCGGGGGGGGGGGGGGGCGCCCCCACCCCCCCCACCCCCCCCCCAACTCAATATACCCAACAAACCAAAAATGCTTACAATTGCCTGAAAATGACCCTGGTTGAGTTTCACCATGTTGAGTTTGGGGGGAGGCTGCCCCTATGTCCACATACATATAGACTGATGGTGATTACACTAAGCGTGTGGTAACACCCTTCGGGACCACACGCTTAAAAATGAAAAACCTAACCAACCGGGCATTTTGGCTTTCCACGAGGGAGCACTTCCACCTTGAAAAGTAGCCGCTGCGGCGGACTGATCCCACAGAAAGCGATCTTCTGCAGCAGGCTTCCCTGCCTCAGGTGAGATTTGAACATTGCAGGAACTTGTGCGACATCTTCTCCCAATGATATTTTCAACATTGTCCGGGTTACTCCCTGCCCCCTGTGTGTGTGTGAACTTAGACATTGTCCACTTTGGACATTGTCCTGGTGGGACATCACCTCTGAGATGAAGTGCTGTACTGCCGATGTACGCGGGGCGCGGCTGGTTCTCCACTTGAAAGTCCCATTATTTTTTGGAGAGAGCGGCTTGTGAATGGCATGGTGAGTGCATACCAACACCCGTTGCATCCCCAAGGTGAGTGCCTCGTCGCTGCTGTGCGTTGTCTGACAAGAGACGAGGAAAAGAGACAAGAATCTGCAACGCAACAAAAACGAGAAGCAAGATCAAATAAAAGTCTTCAGTTCGCAGGTTAAAGAAGGATCAATATTTGTCGTACTTGTTCATTTGGAATTTATTCCTCATATGAGTGACAGAAATCACAACTTGATCTTGGCAAACAACCACGTAACAGTAACATTATGCAGCACCTTGGAACGTGAAGAACAAACATCACCTGCAAATTCCTACCGAAGGATGTGCATAACAGTTCAGATCAAACCAAAACCACTGTTTACATGTTTGTAACATTTGGCATCGCTATCCAATGCTGCAAGAAAGTCCACATTTTCTTTCTGTTCGTGTGACTATTATGCAAGTACTCAGAACGTTGCAGCACAATCAAGATAGCAACTGTCTGCAAACAATCTGCAATCGTGTGTGTGTGTATGCAAGAAACTTGTTTCCTACCAGTAGATTTCTTTCTTTATTTGATGGCAAGCCAATGATCGTTTTTTTTATTCAATCGGGAAACAGAGACCGCTGCGAAAATCCGAAATACAGGACTGAACACGTACCCCTGATATTATGCACACCATTCACCCAGTCGTGTTGGAATATTCCGTACAAAAATATGATATCCTATGTGAACAAAAATATATTATGTCGATATCTACACCTCACCAGATGTGTAAAGATTTTCTGTACAAGCAACACTTGTCTAAAATCACATAAATAAGCTACGCTAAAACAATGCAATGTGACGATACACTTCTCCGTGAAAAATCTTCCAGGTAACACTCAAACACTCAATCGGCAACAACCTTTTCAAATGATCTCCATGTAACAGAAGATTGAGCACTGAATGAGCCCCAACCGAAACAGTCGCACATTCTCTCATTTACTCCAGAAAGTCTCTGGGAAACATCACAAAAGATACACTTCACGTATTCAGTGTTTTTGATAGAAGCGCTCACTGATCTACGACGTCTAAACATCAAACAACCAACATCAGAAGACAAGCCTTCTATTCCCCCTATCCTTTCTCACGAGAGAGCAATTTCATTTTCTTGATTCTGTTTTTTCAATTTTTCAGCAAATTGAGTCAAAACCTTCTTGCAATTTTGAAAGTGTATCAAAAGATCACGAGTTCTCTTCTGTGCGTTTCTCTTTTCCCAGACGCGGCGTCCGATGCGTGTACGGGTAACGCTGCACAGACGACACAAATGCAGCCTCTGTGTACACAGAGATTCATGCTCTCATTAACTTTCACAACGGCGCACACGCGGTTGGTAAGTCTACGCTCCTGTTGCAAAATTGCAGTGTTGGTTTTGAATGGTGTGAAGTCATGGAATGTCTCAAATTCGTTCACCCTGTAAAACTCAGCACAAAACAAGTCACCTCCACAAACACATCAGACTGGCGGATCATTCTCATCAGAAAGAACCAAATGTTGAAGTTTGGAATTTCCAATGAAAGGCGGCCTTCGCATCTTGCAAACTTTCAAACGTTCTTTCCAAGACCAGCTGCACCGAAAACTCGGCCCTGTGCTCTCAGCGTCGGACTTGACATTGAAACATTTGGCGCTGCAGACAACAAAAAATATCGCGACTGCTCAGAAAACGAAAGAACTCCATCTTTCGTAAAATTCCCAGGACACACAAGTGTCCATCTGTTTGGGTATTTTTGGAAAAGAGACTCAAAGACGAACACCAATTTGATTGACAAGCGCAAAAAATAAAGGCTCACGCGACTAGATTTCAAATGCCTTTCGTGAATTCAATTGAAAACCGAATCCACAAAAATGCTCAGAAATGATGCCAAACTACATGCAACTTGCCATCAACAGATTTGCAAAGCAACAACACACGAAGCTGTGCAGTGACTTCGAGCACTTCGAAGCTTCTCGGCTGCACTGGTGGGGACATGTACGAAAATCACAGCAGTTTGACTGTCATAAAAACAATATCCATTGAAGCTTTCACAAAGAAGCAGCAAGTTTCAAACATAGCAAAGATATCAGCGATGGAAGAAGAGAACGACCTCATAGCAATCAGAGTAGGTCCAAACAGAACGAATCACCAACAAATTTCTTTGAAAATTGTTGTTTCAAAAGAGTGCCCAACGACAGTATCATAAGGAATGCGTAGGGTTGCAAAACTTGAACGATATTCCAACAAAGCATTTCAGAACGACGTAAAACAACGACGAGCGCGCGTCGCCGGCAGATGGCGTCACCTCGCGCCGCCGTTCTTGTGGATGAGGTTGCGCAGCTTGTTGAGGTTGGTGCGCGTGATGGCGTCGTCCGGCTTCAGCTTGAGCGCCATCAAGTAGCTCTGCTCCGCCTCCTCCAATTTGCCGTTGAAGTGCAGCATGGCGCCCAGGTTCATGTGAGCAGTAGCTTCCTGCAATCAGAGATCGCTTGTTTCATCCAATTCAAGGCTCATTTCAGACATCGTAATTAAATTGCCATCCACACCATTGAGCTCGCGTTTCAAATTTGAGTGTCTACAAGCTTCATTTCAAATGTCAGACGTCAGTGTGTGCTTTCAAACCAAACCATTGTTCTCAGAAATGTCTCCAAAATGTCTCTTTTATCCTACAATGCAGTATCTAATGTGTGCCAATTGCTGTTGCTTCCAACCGTACCAAACAGGCTGGAAACGGAGAGGCTCTGGCATAAGTCCATTTGCGAACACGTGAGATGCAGCGGTCACTCACATTGGGTCTCAGCTTTGCCGCCTTCTTGTAGAAAGTCTCGGCGTCATCGTTGCGGTTCGCCTGGCGCAGCGCGTTGGCCGTGTTGAAAACGAGTTCGAAGTCCTCGGGCGCGAGCCGCGCCGCCTTCACGTAGTTGTCGGCTGCTTCCGTGTGTCTGCCGATCTCGCCCAGGTACTGACCTGCAAGCAGCACACCAACGTGACAAAGCGATCACCTTATTTAAAGGAACAGTCCAAAGCAATACGAGCAGCCAAAACCGGGACCATTAGCCGCTTTTGTGTCGCCTCCAAATGCAATAAAAGAGACATCACCAGAAGTTAACGAGACAGTTGGCGAGCTTGGCTTGCACGCAGCTGGCACCAGATCATACCAAGAACAAAAGGAGGCTGGTGGAAATGTTGGCTTTCTTTTGAGCGAATGACATCGGCGTGGCGGGTGGACGGAGACGGAGACTGACCGTAATGCTGATAGATGCTGCCCTCGGTCGGGTCGATCTTCATCGCCCGGGAGAACCAGGCCTCGGCGTCGTGCGGCCGGCCGCGACGTGTCGCCAGCTTCGCCATGGTCAGGTGCGCCGGGATGTGGTCCTCCTTCGCCGACAAAGCTTCCTTGTACCAATGCTCCGCTTTGTCCAGATCATCTAATTTGGCATAAGCTTCACCTGAAAGGGAAAAAGCCGCGTTCCGGTAACAGCCATTGCCTGTAATATCATCGGACATATATCACGTAAAGTCCTCTCGTGTGGGATGGAATCGGACGCAAAGCCGCACCTGCCTACTGCAGTCTAATTGTATTTCGCCTTGAGAAGCTTTTCTCTGAACAACATCAATATCTCGATTGCATGAACGCGCTTCTGAAATTGCCCGTGCAATGAAAAGCTATCTGAGCAACACAGAATCAACTTTAATCTTTCTTTCTCAGAAATTTAATTAGGACTGGGCTTTCACCGCAGGAGAAGTGTCGCGTTGCAGAACTCGCGCAATTATATTTCATAATGCAATTTCTACCGAACACGTACCGAGCATGTTGTAAAGGCTTTGGGGAGCGTAGTGACTAGGTCTTCTTTGGATGGCTTCTTTGTACACCTCGATCGCTTCCTACAAATAGCCGGTGTTCTCAACGTTACATTCTAATGACTGCGCAGAAAGGTTTTCCACGGTATCTGGTTGTACAAAGTAAACAACAGACATAGTTCGTGTTGTGCAAAATATGCCTCTGTTTGAAAATTATACTCCCGAGTTATTCTTTGGAAAATATTTGGAGCCACTATTCTGGTCATGCGATAGGCTCGATCGTACAAACCTTTGTGGATCTTCTTCTGATTTACTTGATTTAATGCATTAATGAACACCTGATACATTAAGAAATCTTCTCTTTTGACAAAAGAAAAACAATCTACAAAGAGAAATGCCGACACCAACCGACGCATACTTGCGGCAAAAAATCACCACAATGACTTACAACACTGCACACAGCAGAAAAGTTTTGGTGAAGCGAAAAGACTGAAGTTTGACTCGACCACCAATTGAATCGCAGACAGACGCCCACGGTACGTGTAATGCTGAGGCGTGCTGTTGCTGTGACTGTGCTTCAGTTCGTCCAACCCCACAGAACCCAGCGCTACCAGGGGGAATCCAATTCTGCCTTTCGCGACCTCATCATGACACCAGTGAATTTGAATTTCAATGGTATCACGACCAGGTTGCGAAAGGCAGAAGCGGATTCCTCCTCGTACATCTGGCCTGGAAACACAGCGCCTCGACACCCAGATAACCTCCGTCCGTCAGGCCCCCGCCACTCACCGGAAAGCGATCCTGATCTGCGAGCAGGCGGCCCAGGTTGTAGAGCGCCGAGATCTTGGTGTGTTCGTGAAGGCGAGGGTCCTTCAGCCCGGCCGTGTCGATGTCGACGCACTGACGGTACATGCGCGCCGCGTCGTCGCGCTCGCCCAGGATCCCGTACACGATGCCCAGGTTCAGGTACGCCACTGCAACGTCGAGCAACCACGGCGTCCGTGTCAATTGTGCTCAATGAGGAATGGGAATTTTTCGCAACAAGATGGCAAGTCCAAGCTGCTTCACGAAGTCTCGCCACATTTCGAAGGAAAATAAGTTTTGAGCAGTGGTTTCCTTCAAACTGTCGATCACGAGGACGGGACAAAAGAACAGAATGAATTAAACACGACACGTTTCGCAAAAGACCACTTCACGAACACCAATTTTGCAGAAATATGAGAAGAAATACGCCTGCACACTTCCCTGCACTAGCTGTTCTGAAGCCACGCGGCTTCTGCGAGAATTCTGCAAGTTTGTCATTTTATTTGCTTAGCTGCCAGCAAGAGGATTTGAGCAAATTAAGGTGACAAAAAATCAATTTTTAAGCAGATTTACTGCAGAATCTCCACAAAGAATCCATTTACGATGAACATCAGAGGAAGAAAGACAATAAGAAGAATGACGCTTTGCAGGTACGCTCCAGTGTTTTAAGTGCCGAATGCCTTTCAATGACAGTTTGTTGCCACTGGCGGAATGAATATTGCAACTTTGAAAACTGCTGCCTGATGTCAATTGTCTTGTTAGCCACGGGGTAACAAGTACAAGTTCGCCACTTGAAATGACTTTCGAGATCGAGTATCTCTTCTGCGGCTCACTGGATTCCTCTTCGAATCCGAGGGACGACATGAAAAATGCATTTGTATCACTCCAAACTAGGGTGATGTATCAACGAGATATCACACAAAGCTGCTTCAGTTCATTGACGCTTTTCCCCACAAAAGTAAAGACACTTGAAGTGTCAATTCACCCAGCCCTTCCTGCAGGCGAACCCGAAACAATTGATTTCACCAAAGGTGTATGCGTGTTTGGAAATAAAAATATGAGAAACTTACTCGTCAGTCGTGGTCTGCATTTGATGGCCATCAGATAACTTTCTATCGCTTCTTTGTACCGCTTCTGTTCTTGCAACAAGATGCCGCTGAAACACACAACAAAACAGCAAGGTAAATTCAATGAACTTTTCATTATAGAAGCGGCGTTGGTAAAACTGTGGCAATTCTTGGTCTGAGCATTCGTCGTACGAGTGTTTTCGTGCTGTTAGAAGTGACAATGACACATAAATGCTTTTGTATTCTGCATATCACGATGCTGCAGAGTACAGACTTCATCAAGCCCATCAATGAGAAACGCGACTTTGAATTCAAATTCTTCGCTGACAGGAAAACTGTCGGGTCTCGTACGATCTTTTGAGTTGCGCTGCAAGTCTATTCAAGCAATCCATATCAGCTCGGCAGTTTGCATTTGTTCATTAAAAGCACGGCTGACCGGCTCCGCATATTTATCGCATGTGACACTTCAAAAGAAAGTATCGCTCATAATCTCATCGAAAAATTAAGATTCTCAAAAATAACTGACGTGCCGATTCAAACGTTTTGTCATTTGGTGCGTTCACCATCAACATTTCCCCATCAATATAATTAAACTCTTCATGTTTTCCCCCAGTGTCAGGCACACACGTTTGACGCTTTTTGTTGGGTTTGTTCAAACCTCTCATGAAATCCAGTAACTTCAGGACAAACACTAAACATTTCCACAGGGGCTTGGTCAAACAGGTTTTTCCACAGAATTGTGGCTTCATTCCACAGTTTCAACCAGTGATGTTTGCAGGGCTCTGAAAACACGTTCAAACACATGTCAGTTTGTATTGACCACAAAAGACCTTGAAACCCTGGAATGAAGTACGCAAAATCGCGCACATCAAGCAAAGCCAGCAGGCCAAATCGAGCCGAACCACCACATTTTTTATCCGCCTGTTCAAAGTCTTTCAACCAGGATAGTCTGGCATTGCGAAATGATGTGAAACTGAATCGGGCGTGATACAATCTCCACATTCCTAGAGCTCAAACATGAAAAGGGGCCATTGTTTTCCGTTCCTTTGCGAGGCGACGTCTCAAGAGCAAACTCTGTCGCGATTTTCCATTAAAGTTTAACAAAATTCCGACACCTACTCGCAAAGGTCATTCCACTCTTTGAAAATCACCCAGCTATCTCTTTGGCCTGGTTTGACAGCTCAACTAAGGTGCGTGTAACCGTGCCTGAGTAAGACCCCTTTGCTGTGGTATCGTTTTACTTCGATACAGCCGCGGCCATTAACCGTGCGACACGAGCGCTGCTCTTGCTTCACACCGCGCGCGGGTCCCTTCCTGGGCAACTCGCTTCCCCAGCGAGAGACATGGGAGGGAGGCTGATGGCTTCTTTCCCCACAGCGCGGCCTAATCACCTGAACGATGCTTGCCATTTGTCGGGCAGGGACCGGTGCCGGAGGTCGGCGTGCCAAGCAGCGCACGACAAATAGGGACGGACACTGAGGTAAAGGAGAATGTCAATTTTATGGCTTCCCAAACAATCCCCAGACATACTTGTGGGACCTTTTACCCGACAAAAGACGACTTTATCATCATCGAGCTAAATTAAATCAGACCTCATTTACGCATTGTGTTCATCTCATTAAACAAAATTATAAATTACCAGGGGCTTTTCAAAGTGAATGAAGCACTTTATTTTAGGAACTCCTCTCATGTGAATGGGCTATTATGCAGATACTGCTGGTGCTGACTTTGTGAGAAAGCAGTTGCTTCAAGTTATGTCACCTGAAAACCAACATGCACGACGTCGTGACAAATTTCCGCCGCCATGAGCTGGCAAAGAACACGAGGTGCAGCAGATCTACGCCTCAACGCCGAGTCGCCGGCCGCATCCGTGCACTTTGTACCGAGGTACAAAGACCTGTGGGAGACAAATCTCGAAGATAAGAAACCGAAATGTCACTGAGAGGATTCTACTCCCCAGAGAACACCCTCTTGCTTCCTTCTCGAAGGTCGGGGAAGATACCAACGAACTACTTGGAACCAAAGCTCGTTCTGAGCCTCTCCAACTTCTGAAAGTTCGAATTCTTTTCTTTTCACAACTGCTTCTCAAAATCTAATTTCTGGGTTTTCGACAGCACCATTCCAAAAGATTCGGGCAACAACACAGCATGTCTCTTCAGTTGGGCCGAAAAATGTTGACACGCTGTCACCACGACCCCTTTGCGCGCGGAGGGCCTGGGGACACGGGGGCCGATACCGTAATTCTGCCCGGACCCAGCCATTCCGCACAGTTGCACGACTCGCGAAACGTGCGCTCTTCAAATGTCACTGTCGGTACCTTTCATTTTCCTTCAACATGGAAAAAGACGGTTCGGTTTTGTGTTTACATCATTATTTTGCTCAGGCATTCATCGTGGACGCAAAACCAGCAGTCTGCATTACAAGGCTTCGCTGCCGCCAATCTTTTCCGCCGGTTCAGCCTATTTATTATGTAATTTTCTAACTGTCAAAATCTTTTCTCTGGCTTCAATGCGTCTTTTCATTTTCATAAACCTTGTACCCTTGCTTTGCCAGAGGCAAGATAGTTTTACCGTCGTTTGCACTGCCAAATTTTTGAGCATTGGTGCAGAAGAAACCACCTACTTTCAAACTTCACGACTTCTCCGGTGCTGGGGAAATTCGCAAAATGTTCAACAACGAAGTTTGGTGACAATTCCCCCCATTGTTTCGGTTGGTCTGTCAAGGTTATGAACGTTTGAGCACAACACTGTCACTTCACTGACATGTCCTCAGCATCGAGTTTCAACGTGTTTTGTCAGCACACTCATACCCCTCCACACACGCACACACGCACGCACACACATACACATACACACACTGGGGGTATGTGGGTGAGACAGATTTTGGTACACCAAGTTTGGTGTGTCGCAGTGTTTCTCACCTGGCTGAAGCACACCGCGCGGAATGTTCAAAGGACAACGCAACACGAAAGCCGCACATGTCAAACAGATGAATTCGTGACAAACAAGACACTCACAGGTTGTAGTGGACGTCGGCCATGTTTCCGCGGTGACTGAGCGCGGAGCGGTACGCCTGCTCCGCCTCCGCAGTGCGACCCTGATTGTTCAAGATGTTGGCAAGGTTTCCCCACGCTGAAAAAAACGCAAGCCTCAGACTACCAGGGACTGCAGAAACTGGGTGACTGGACAGAAATCGAAAAGTTCAATCAATTGCGTTTGAAGAAAACCCAGTCGGTACCTTTGGCAGGATTCACAGAGATCCCAGCTTTGTACAGGTTTTCTTCCGTCAACCAGTCTTGGTTCCTGAGTATCGTTCTTGAGGAATAGGCCGCCACGAGCAGCAAAAAGCCAAAGTAAAACAGTGTCCTTCTTTTGGCTTCGGTCCGACTCGTTTGCAGGTGGCGCCCTGCGACGGGTCGACCCTTGAGTCCCGCGCCACCGTGCGCGCCCCCACAGTACCTGATCCACATCAAGTAAGCTCCCTCCGCGACTAGAAGACAGAAGCCCATACTGGGCATGTAAAGTACTCTTTCAGCAACGACGAACCCCACGTAAAAGAAGATGTTGGTTGCAGGAAGGAATGGAAACACTAACAATGCGAATGATATCGTCAGAATGTGGATGGGCTTGCAGCGAGTGCTGTAGAGTGTGTGAGGATCATTGGAGGTGTCGTCAGAATCGCTATTGGACGAACTGTTCGAGCCTCGCCTTGAGTGCAGCCTCTTTCTGAGACCCGACGAATTCCTGTTGGAAGTCACGTGGCCGCTGTGAGCACTGGCTGAATTAAAGCTACCGGTGATATGTGACGTAAATCCGTTTCCATTGTGCAATTTCTTCTCCTTGATGTGGTCCTCGACGTTGAGGCGCGAGACGATGTACCAGATTCCGTACGCGAGAACGGCGTAGAAAGTCAATGAGCAGAGATTCCTCAGGTCGCTCAGCGACGCGAGTAGCGGGATGGCCTCCATGGACCAGTCGAAGCTGAGCGTCGTGGGGAACAGCAGCAGCCAAAAGTTGAAGAAGGGCAGGTAGGCGAAGGTGAGAGCGCGCGTGAGGCGCGAATCGGAGTCGGACGCCGGGTTGTCGGCGGGCGCGAACTCGGGCGGCTTGCTGCCCATGAAGTAGACGCGGAGCGACAGGAACGAGACGCCCATGACGGTCAGAGACGCCAGACCCTCCACCACGCTCGGGTAGCGACCCTGCGAAAATGAACAAGAAACGGCATTGTACATTTTTCCCTGGTGAAGAACAAGAATACGTAATTCACTGGCAACCTTTCCCATTTGAGAATGAGAATAAAGGACCACAGCGTAGATCTTTCGCTGCAGCTTCTTGGAGATAAATCTCTCGGGAGTGACGGTGAAAGGAACTTTGATGCGTCCTTCGGCGCCCAACTGACACGAGTACGTTCAGCATTAGAAATTGTGCCAAAAACCGCACGAGGAAGCCTGACACAGAGCCACGAACAGAGGCGGCATAAACACGAATCCAAGCGGAATCGGACTCAATGGGCTGATGATGATAACAGAAAATTATGGCTCCGTTGTCCCAATCAGACGGAAATGGATAATTTATTTTCCCAATGACACAATGAGATTCTCGTACAAAAGCCAGACGGAATCGTCCAGAAGCGAGTCAATTTTGCAAATCTGACAACTCAAGCAGATTAGAGTGGACTGCTGAAGGGAGTTCTTGGGGATTTGTTGAACAAAAACAATTGGTCTTCTTTTGGATGACTGTTTTAGCACCACAGCTGCACAAAGAGCCAAAGTTTTCTCGGCAGCAGCCTGACAACAACATCGTTCGAAGAGATTTCTTCAGCTTTTTCCTTGTTGAAACGATAAAAAGACACCTGGCATCCAAAAAGTCAGAAGGTTCTCCAATAATCAGATAATGTCAGTGACTGTGGGTTCTTTTCAATAATTTATCGTCTTGTACTATGTGAAGTAAACTTCGTCCAGACACAAAATTTCGGTCGTATCTGTTGAGATACAAGCAAAATGCCTCACGGAATCGTGTGTCTGAAATTATCTATCATTCTCGCTCTGCTGAACGCAGTCAAAGGTTTCTTGCCTCTGGTCGTAAAGAGCCGAAAATGACATCGTAGCAAAAGATCAAAGCACACAAAAGGCCACCTGGGGAGTGTGTTGATTACTTGATAACCTAATTATGTTTAAGTTGAACGCCTGGCCTTTAAACCGGAAGGTTTGGTTTTGTCCACAGGTTGACTTTTACACGGGCAACTCAAAAACCACATAAAGTGCCGAAAGTCACTGCTCGTCCACTTTGCTTTGTCCGGTGACCACATTCTTGCGATCTGGTTTTAGAACTGTCCATCGACAAGAACTTTTCAAGCGACACCGTAGTCGTCAACCATTCTTGAATGCCCAAAAATGTGCAATGAAAATGTCTTGCTTTATTTGGCGAGTTACGCAGTTCCTTTCACTTCTCTGCAAGGCAAAACTGACGAATGGTTGTGTCGAGACAAGTGTCAGGACAAGGAGGTATATTTGGGCAATAAAATGAAGGTCACACAGACTTCACATAAATTCCTGCAGCAAGGGACAGCAAGGCGCCATCCAAACAGCGCAAAACTGTCTTTTGTTCTTGACCACATGTCGATTGATAGCGTCTGTCTGCCTTCGGCTCAAGGCTGTGAGTTAATCAGAAAGCCGCACGGCCTCCCAAACCCAATCCATCAAGACAAGAAGTGAATTTTTTTCACCACGCAGACAATATTCAATTACAAAATTGAATTATGTTGGCTGTCACACAACATAATGATACACATAATGTTGTAACGTTGCAGCCAATTCATCACTTTGTAATTGTTCTTTTCTGACACGAGTCCCCTGTCAGGCAAGGAAAATATCACCTGCTTCTCCAGAAAAAAAGCCACTCCAGTTTTGCCAAAAATACCCAATCCGACTCATCATGAAAATCTTGTTGAATGTGGGATGGAAAGGAAGCGCGTCCTTGTTCGTGCATAATTCAAGAACATTCATCCCGCACAGTTTGCCCTTTGCTGTGATACTCTACTGCAGAACATTTCTGGCTGCAGGATGTGGATTGTCATTGTGACATTATGAAGCTGACACAAAGGAAGTTGTGGAAAGAGATGGAAGACACCAACAACCTTGTACAATGAATACACCAAAGTCACAAATACGAGTACGTGTTTTAGAAAAGCGAAGTACGAGGCAAATTGAATCCAAAAAGTGTCAAACGTGCCTTGCGTGCTGTTGTAAAATCACTCTGCTGAAACAGGGCTAAGCTCATTTTGAATTCTGCCATCAATGCGTCCAAAAAAGTGCTGTTGACACAAGGAATAATGGAGGGCAAACGGACAAGAACTGCACATTTTTGTCGTTCTGTGTCAATTTGATACAAGTACTCGGCGCGAAAATGTGAAGGGGGAGGAAACTTTTTTGCTGCCAGTCAATACAGACGCTTCTGTTTGTACTCCCACTGTTATGGACTTAGTTTATCACCAGTGGGTGAAGTTTCCACAAGAACCATTACATGCTTTTGTGCACCTCAAGTGCCCACACAAAGCACCTATGTACACAAATGGTTATAAATCTCTATAAAATTGTTACGACGCTGCGGCTAAAGACACATTTCTGGACCACTTTTTTTCATGATACAAGCTCCGAGCTGCATGCATGGCGATCATTCTCAAAAAAGAAAGATATTGATAATTTGTAATTTTGTCAGACCCCGCAGTTTTGCCTGCCATGTCACGAAAAGGGTTAAATGCTGAGATATCAACTTGTGACAATTATGGGGATAATTTTGTTTATCATGGTGGCGAAAATGGGTTCACATCACGGGAAGAGTGGAAAACCCCCCAAAGTTGTGCCTCTTGCGATCCAACAAATCTTTCTGACAAACTGGTCTTCAAACAAAACCCTGCTCCCCTCTCATCCCATTCCTGGCTTGTGTCCGGCGACACGCCACATTGTCACAGCATGGACAGAAATTTCTTTCACCAACTGAGGCAAGATTTATCCCTTTCGATTTTGAAATACCCAGACTCTCCCGTATTTACACAGCTGTGAGACGGAACGTCCCAACAAAAATACGCCAAAAGCCTTCACAACAAATCCGACCAGACGCAAATGGCTGGAGATGAAATGTTTCGCTTAAATCAGTCACTTGGATCATTCGGGGTTTCCCGATGACCCCAGAAAACAGAACGAAGTTTGCATTGCGCCAAAGGTACGAGTAAATCTCGACATTTCTCTGACGACAAAGCGCAAGGACTGATTTGGTGCCCCTGTTGTGGCCTGGTCTCTGAAAGGAAGAAAGAAGCGATTTTACCTTGAGGACGGCGGGCAGCTGTCTGACGGAGATGCGACTGTGCAGGAAGAGATCGTACGTGGCGCAGACGGCGAGCACCGTGATGCCCTGCTCCTTGCTCAGCATGCTCGCCGCCGTCAACGCCGCCGTTGCGATCAGGTAAAGCCATCGTACGTTGGTATTGAGGGGCACACCGCGCCGGGCCGCCTGCAGCGAGGAGCGGCTGCTGGGGCTGGACGAGTGTCTCCCACCGCTTCCGCCGTTGTGGTGAGTGGCCCTGAGGTGTAGCAGAAACCGGCTGCCACCGCCTGGCTTGTCGCGGTACTTGCAGTACCGCATGTAGCACAGGAAGGCGAGCAGAAAGAAGAGACAGGCGAGGATGTCTGCGCGCCCGACCACGCCGGCGACGGCCTCCGTGTGGATCGGGTGTGCAGCGAAGAGCAGCCCGGCGACGGCGGTCGGGACGGACCGACGCAGCAGCAGGCGTGCGACGTGCGCGAACAGCAGCGTCACGACGCCGTGCAGCAGCGTGTTGCCCAGGTGATAGCCGAATGGCCGCAGCCCACCCAGCCAGTGGTTGAACCTGGAGCAACGAAGAAAGCATTGACAGTTTGCAAACATGTGTGGTTGCTTGCCAAAGCGGCTCTTCCAGAAACCCAGTCCACCACACCCATCGAACACAGTGGAACCATGTACACGAGTTCCTCACAGATGACTGCTGCTACTTGCCTGAACGTGAGGACGCACAGTGGGCGGTAGGACTTGTGCGAGCCGCTGTGCGTGAGCGGCGTGCCCCAGAAGTCATCATAGAAGAGATTGGTGAGCGGCGTGTCGCTCTGCAGATCAGGGTTCTTCAGGATCGCGCGACTGAAACAACACAAAAAACAACAGTGAGCAACAGTGCGGGCGATGTGGAAACTGGCGAGAACTTGACGAAGGCGATTCTTGACAACCACCGTTCCAGAAAAATTCATTCGCTCAGGTCGGAACACGCAACGAGGGGACAAAAGCAAATGTCCAGTTTTTGCTAATTTACCAGTAAATGTCTTTGCCACACACCTTGACTGATGTACAACGTGAATGCTTCTTCTCAACATGTTCAGCTTTTGTGTCAAATGTTCCCCGCCATTGCCCGACACAAAGCAAGTGCAAGAATATCGCAAAATTCATCCAACATGTTTGAGAGCAAGCATTCAACAAAATTTGAAAGTTGAATTTCTTTCCCGTGAAGACCAAACAAGACATTTTATTGGTTCGAAGTGAAAAAAAGAGTTATGGAAATCCTTCAAATACTGTAAACTTTTCACAAAATAACTTCTCATGAAAAGTTCACAAAGCTGAGCATTGAGATCACCAACAAACACCACATAGGCCAAAGTCAATAATGTGCTAAAAGCATTCGCAGCGCACATATTTAATCAACTGTGTTTGAAATATCAAGGCGCCTTTTTCTTCTTGCCCCTCCTGTGCCAGTGAAGATGTCAGGAAGTGCACGGATTTGGAGGAAAAAGTTGGGTTTGGCAAATGATGGCATCTTGCGTGCTGCTCGTTGTGGGGTGCACCGTTGCACTTGAAAGAACCCGAGATAAACCGTATCACCAGCACGAGCACCTCAAAACTCGATTCTGCAGGTTTTGCACCGCCGGATGAGTCAACAGAAGAACTTGTTGTTTCCTTCATCAGAGTCTCGCGGACAAACTGCGTAACTCAAAGTCGTAGTCAACCAGGAATCTTCTGCACTGAAGTCATTCTTTGTTGTTGGCGGAATTTTGCTTGTGCAAGTCTCCACAATGAATATGAGCCGCATTTTATTTCTCCAAAGTGCAAGGCAGACGCACTGCCATAACATTCCTTGGCGTCAGGATGCCAGAATTATTTGTTCCTGCATTTGGTCTGAAGACACTGCACGCATTGGCCGATGGAAAACCCTTTTGTGTACCGGACCTGTTGTTGCCATGGATATGACAACAAAGTAGCTTCTATAAACAAACGTCTTCTTGTTCTAGTTTTGCTTTACTCAGGTGTCAATGAATGAGGGATTCTTAATTTTCAACAATGTTTTCCCATTTCCAAGTGAGAAACAACTCTCGCTCTATTCCTCAAAGACAAGCATCGGCCATGAAGGCAAACACTGGCACATCGTTTTCCCCTCTTTTTTTCTGTTTACAATTTACATCTTGTCACCTCTATTGCGGAAGAGTCGCAAAAATCTGCGGCGTGCACGTTAGGCAAACAAACCACAGACACCCGATGCCTTAGGTACACACATTAGCCAATAAAAACCTGTCAGGTAGACAAGGCATTGTGTCAATGTGTTTTAAGGCGCGTTCGAAGGCTGAGGCAGTCGCGGCTTTGGAGCAAGATGTGTGCTGAGTCCACATGATCAATTTGTCTCGCCCATTTATTAATGACAGTTTTTCATCAGCCTAAAGTGTTTGTTCCTACACAAAAAACCCTTTGCATCGACATGTAAATAATGAATATTTCAAACACAATTGGTACATCAAGGGGGTTCTTAAGAGCCACACACAGAATGCAGAAACACCTGACTTGTTCTTGCTATGATTTATTTCGTATTCAATGGCTCTTGACTGAACACTGCCGCCAATTTCAAGAGTGATCGATTTTCTTCCGAGGGGCAAAAAGTCGCCGGTTGTGAGATCATACTTCACCACAAGGTGAAAACTCGAACATTTTTCGTACTCGTGTGTGAGAAAATGAGCTTTGTTTTTATGACCTGCAATGGCTCCGACGAAGGTTAATAAGAACACCTCCCGTGCGATCACCTCTGCCTTTCCTTCACACACAAAGCAGTTGCATTTGTTCCTGTCATAGGCGCGTGACATTGGAAGGACGAATCCACAACAGCGACGGTATCTGCCATGACTCTTGATCAGGCCAACATGCATCGACACTCGTAAATCCTTCAGGAGTAATGGGTAATTGCTGATATTCCCTTGTGGAAAGAACGCAGATACAAGAAGGCAGGTGCTTCCATAAATTCATATTTGGCGTAGCTCGTACGCTCTGCAACACCCGTACAACTGTTGGCAGGCCGTCCCTGGCGTCGCCGCTGTTCAAGACCCTGGTATTAACGACTCATTAGGTTTTGCAACTCCAACACAAAAGGCGACAAAAGAAGTGTTTGCAATCATTTTGTCGCAGAATCAATATCTCGTGTCTTTTTCTCTGTGAGGAGGCAACGTGCAATCCAGATCTGCTGAGGCAGTTGCTTCTGGATGTTGCCCAAATCAAGGCTGCCACATATCGCAAAGGATAACATTGAGACCTTGTCATTTTTGGAAGCGCAATGGCTGCGGTTCTGCATCCACTTTCAATCGCAGTCGTTTTCTGGAACAGATGATTTTTCTCTCAGTTGCGCTGCACATAACGTAATGACTCCCTTTGATTAATTAACTGCGCATTTTCCACTGAAGCGCGGTTGTAACATGCGGTAATACGTACTCGCGATTGATTGACGCGGGCTGATGAAAACTATTCATGCAGACGAAAGCTTCATTAGACTCGGCGCTTGCGTTCATTATGTACAAAACACAGCCTTCAACCCGCTGTGTGCAACTGCAATCCACAGACATCTGCACGCTATTCATGACCATCTTTCCAGCGTGACTGCCATGGCGGGTGCTTCTTGCAGGCGCTCGTGCCAAAGAGATGTGGAAAAAGCCTTCTTCACAAGAAGTCATCAATTTTTAGCTGGCGTGTCTCACAAGATACGTTTAGTGTGCGGTGCTGAAGCTGGGATGAGCCTCACTCCATACAAATGGCCTGATTATAGCTTTGCAACAGATGGTCGAGTTGACAAGGGTCTGCTTCTGCGAAATTAGGTGTCATTATTTCAAACAGAAATAACACTGCTGCGTCGCAGGAGCTGGAAAATTTTGAAAAGGGAGTTTTGTTTGAAAACATGATCATTGAAGCTGTTCATCTGCATGGACGTTCAGAACAACACTTGCTGTCATCGACATTCTGAGGAGTGAAAGGTTTAATTTCACGAGTCTTCCAGAAAAGACCCAGACTGACAATGTGGACGAAACAACCCAACACTTGCTCCTCGGGCTGTTTGGAGCAGTGGACAGATTGCCAGAAGTGGCAATTCAAAAGAAGGTGTCGTTCAGTGGCGACATGGTGCGCAATGTTCGTCAGGGCCTCTGAACAGCAAATTCTTTGCCGATTCTTCCTGCAAGAAAATTGTCAGCTTGCAGCCTGGGTGTTTCTGCCAGCATCGAGCAGAGAGCAACGCGTTTACTTCCACCACTGCCTTTAATGCCTTCCTTCACCTTTCCTTTTAATTCTATTCCCTCCAGAGAGGATCCCACGCAGATGTTATCGATCGTTTAGCGGTTACACTTCTCACAAGTCTCACTGTTCAGCAGCACCTGTGTTTTTTTGCATTTCGAAGGAAAATTTATCTCCTCGAAATCACGCTACACACAATGGTGCGTGTGAAACTTGCGACCTGCTATACAGACTGACGTTGAAAATATTTTTTACACAGCAGATGATCTGCTTGTGCAGAAAAGAAACACTTCCTAATTCATGGGATCCTTCAAATCGCATTACGACAATGAAAAGGGGCACTTCCTGTGCTCCGTCAGAAAGAAGACAAAGGCGACGTCTTGAGCACAAATGCGCCGCATGGTAAATTAACACAAGAGATTACACTCCTCATGGAATAGTCCTATGATTTATTCATGATCATAAAAGGTTGGCTCAGAGTTAAGATGCGGAGAACAGAGAGTCAAATGACATCATAACAAATCAACTGGTAATGGACATACAAATCTCTGGAGATTCCTCAAAATCCATAATTCCTTAAATACCTAAGGACTTTTATGCCATGAAAGCTGCCCTGCAGAGATGGCGTCCATACATATGAAGTTGATTTTGCCTCAAGCCTTCAGCCACCTGCCACGTGCGCCTATGTTTGAGCACGACTTTTCTGGAGCTGCTCAGAAATGGGCTCTGTCGTTAGTTTGAGGAACCGGATTTGTTCACTGTCACTCTGCTACGGAAAGACGTTGCAGGAAAGACGACATGTTCTTTCTGTTTGGAAGAATATGAAGCCAAAGAGGATCTCTCTTAACACAATGCTTTCATTGGAAGTGGTCGAAATCAGAGGACGAGCCACTTTTTCCACAAACCTTTTGGTCACTTCACCCAATCCATTTCACATTTCCCTGAAAGTGAACAATATGAGAACAACTTCATTCTTTTGCCAAGCAAGGCACCTCACAGAGCCCTCGCATCAACCACTGTTGTGTTATTCCATCAAGATTATTACTTTCAATAGCAGTGGCTTCATTTTAGCTCCATGCAAGGAGAATGTGATTGATGATTATCGTAAGTGGTTCGTCCGCCGTGCCGTGAGCTCTCACAAAAGGCTGCCGGCAGCGCTCTTCTGGACACCCGCAGTTTGTGCTGAAGAAACTGCAAGTTTGCAATTTGCAGTGCTTGCACCGGTTTTCAATCCCACTGGATTAACTACTGCAGAAGCTTGCACTCGCAGAACTTTTTGAAGACGGAAAGAAACACGAGAAGATCTATTTGTCCTGGGAAAAGAAAGTGGCAAGTAAGTGACAATTAGTGCCAAGGAACAATGGCGTAATCTTGGGCAGCAGCTCTGGGTGCAGCTCCAAAGCACAACTCGTTTCCAGGCCATGGATCGTCCGGAGAGAACTTTCAACGCTGCTCTCTACTTCTGCACAAATGGAGAAGCCTGTTGTTCTGCTGGAGTTGTGCACATTTATCATAGTGATGGTATGCCTGCATGTCATCATCAATCTGCTGCGCTGTCCTGCTTTCAAATCAACTGGAGTGCTCTGTGGACACAGACCTTTTATTCCCGATCTTATGGGACAAAATGCTTTCATGACCGAATGCCAGATAAACATATGTCATTTGCCAGAGTCGGACAAATCACTCGAGTCAATGCCGTATGATTGCAGGTCACCTCCGATTCATTCCCGTCTCATTGATTTTCTGTACAAATTTCTCGAAAATGGCTTTGATAAAGTTGATCTATGCCGTTTTAAGGCTCGCTCACCGGACGGCTGTGGCAAATAGATCTGGGCGAATCACTGCCTCGGCTCCTGCAAGATTGCGCCAGCTATCCGTCATCTCACACAAAAACATCAGATGCTTGGTGTTGGGAGAACTGTCTTTGAAGAAGGGTCTGTAACTTTTGTCTGTGTACAGATTCCACATTTCCACCGAATTGGAACCACTTTTTCAAAGCGCCACACAGACAGCTTTGTAAATCTGCTGTCAGATCTTTCAGCCGTGAGGCTGTATTTAAGCTGTTCAGCGGTCGAAAAGAAAGAAATGGTCTACAGCAAAGTAAGAGCTGAAGCGGAGGGAAGGAAAGGGCCGAGAGCACCGCCGTTCAATACATTCAATCTGAGAAAGACATGTTTCCATTGTGAGCCGGGATCTTTTCCCTCACACAACCGCCCGAGAGGGAAGGCTCTGATGAAGATAGCGGGGACAAGAAGCCTGCAGTCTTGATCTAACTCACAGAAATCCATATTGGAAATGTCGCAACCCGAGGGATTACAACTTCCCGGTCTTTTTCACCTTTCAACTCGAAACGGCACTTTGTGAGTTTCCACGAGAAATAAATTTCTTTTGCTCTAACTCATTTTCGTTCCCTCGATTGTGTGTTCAGCGGCCGTACCAATTTCATTAGACAGTCTTCGGATTGCCCGTGCCCTCGACGCTGGCGACGGGATTCCAGAGCACGATCAAACGCTGTTCTGAATCAGTTTCCTCCTTTGTATGCGCACAGAAAAATTTGGGCTTGAATTTGTTTGGTGGGGTTTTCTGAACGGGGAAAATACACTGCAGCTGCTTCTCAGGAAAGTCTGTCTTCTTCTTCTGTAAATTGTCATTTCCCTGCAAGCGCTGTGAAATGCTCAACACTGGCTTGTGGACATCTCGACACAAAAACATCCACTGAGCTTTGCTGGGGAATCATTAGAGTGTGGCTTCTGATAAGCAGCCTACGGGAGTCAAAGACTCGTTCTGCTCGTGGCGGGATCAACACGACAAAGCCCTCAAAGAACATTCAATAAAGAATGGATTACAGTCATGGAAATAGATAAGAAAACCTAATCTATTCATCCCTTCCAGAAGAACATTTTGACATCCGAAGATTGGATTTTTCTCTCGAAGCCACCCTCGACGTGAGCGCTTTTGATCAGTTTGATTCGAGGCACAAGTACCAGCCCTGATCCCGCACAAGAGAAATCCATTACATGTGTCACAACTCGGGGGAATACAGTTTCCTCACCGAGGGCGTTGCTTCTGACAAAAGTCAGCACTCGGAGCATTTCCTTATTATGTCCCTGCCGTGCACTTGCCTCATTCATTGCAACACAAAAGCAGTTTAGGCAATGGAAGGAACAAGACAGTTCCATTCCGGAAAACAACTGGAAAAGGAAATTGTCCTTTCCCCACCAATCTAGAGATGGAATGGCTGAGGCTCTTTTGTCACAGCGGAAGCGACAAGACTAATTCCACTTTGAGGAGTGAGTATTTCCATACGGAGCCTCTTCACCGGCCGTGTGGATTTTTGCTGTCGAATCGACTGACTCTGAACTGCCATCAAGGACGATACACGCTCGCAATATCCCTTCTCAAAAAGCTTGCAAATTGGCATTCAAACCCTTTTCTGTGCAGATCCATAAGTACAACAACTCTTGTCAGTGATATTTGCCTCACAATCGTGGAAGCTTTCGACTGAAGTTTATGACAACGCTGAAAGCATAAATTTGAATCAACAGCCTTTTGTGCCTCTTTTGCTTCGCCATTCAGGAAGAAAACCAACTGATATGAGAAAATTTAAATTTCATTGTGCAAAGCACAATCAAATGCAAACAGGTATCAAATCAACATTATGTTTTCGCGATGTACAGAGCGATACGGGAAACATCTATGCAATGGAACGATGGGCCTCTTTCTGCGGCTGAATAAGTGATGCTTATCTTGCCTTCCACTTCAGCTTTGACATGAAATCAAATCCCACGGAGCAGAGACAAGCCAAAGCCGAGGAAGACGGTCTCTGCTGTTGGAGTTAGAGAAATTGGCTAAGTCCCTCTGACAGATCGCAAGTCTACTGGAAAGCCTGATAAGTGGGACAGGGAGCGTTCGAACCTGCCACGCCGGGAGCCGATTACCCGTAATTGCTTCGGAAAGGTTTTGACAACTCATGAATTTATGGAATTTAAGCACTTTTTTGTCTGATGAAAAAATCCATTAAGATGTCATCCGGAGTATCTCGCACAAAGCGCTGGATACCAAGTTCAGCGTTTGCAAACAATCTCGTGTTACCTGCAGATACTCGCTGCAATCGGAAATGTCATTCTTTACATGACGGCTGTCAAAATCATGCGCCATGCTCTCGCTCACTGCATCTGACCTGCAGACGAATTGTGTTTCTGCTGTGAAAAGAGGAGACAAAATTGGCAGATTCAACGCTGCAGACGGTCCTCGCAGAAGAGAGTCACGGCCGAGCCTTCAGAAGTGTAATCACAACACGATCAATAGCTCGAACATCAATATACATTTCACAATCAATGCGTCGTTGTACCGTAACTCATGAAATTTTCACACTGTAGTGGCCTCGCAAACAGCCAATTTTGTGCCAATACAAAAGAAATGCAGTTTTCGACACATGAATTTCGTGTTTTTCGGACTGCAACGTGTTCCCTGATTAAATCTGCAATGTAACTGACACTTTGTCACGAAAAATATTGGAGGAACTGTGAATATCTCTTCTACCAGCTCACGCACTTTCACGGACATGTCTAAAATCCAGAACATTGCACGACGGCTCCAAGCGTCGCCGGAAATTCAGCGCAAAGAAACGAAACCCGCGCTTGTCAACCCTCGTACAGAGCAGACATCTGTATGCGGCGTTCGAGCCACAATGAGCTTGAAGACGGAAAGCTCTTCCGGACAAAACGTCGATGCACCTTGTACGTGATTACCATAATTCCCTCGAGGAAGATCATTCGCTGGCGATGCGTACCTCCCATCTCGGGGCTCTAATGTCCCCAGATCCCAAACACGTATTTCCCATTTGAGAGAGCCCAAGTTATTTTCAGCGAAATTGCATTATAAAGAGAGCCGTTTGGGATCCCTGTCGTGAAGGATTAGGTGACGCCGATGAATCCTGCCGGGATATGCACACAAACACACTGACTTCGTGTGTCGTACCTCATCGATCAGAAGCTAAGCACTTCAACCGGACCCAGGTTTGGTGTTGGCAAATCCAAACAGTGCTGGTGAGAACTTTTTTTCCCAAATACGGTCCTCACAGCCACTTGTCATTGGTGAAAGTGTAAAAACGCGGACAGCTTAATAGAATTCGCATCTCGAGGCTCATGACCGTGGGCCGGGGGCGGACCTTCAATTTTCATGCTGGTCACAAAGTCCATTACGACGGGCATGACCTCCGCAGAAAAGCTCGCTTCCACTTGGAGATATGAACACTGAAAGTAGCTTCGTCGAAAAGTCAATTTCCTGTAAGCTGTTGTCTAACCTCTGAGGATGTCCTCGTGAATTACTTTTGCGCAGATTTAACTCTGTCGGGAGACGAAAGATTTCGCATCTCCGTTGCTGGAGGGTTCTCATTGAACCTGAGTTTCGCTGCGACAAAAGACTGTGAGATGTGTGCATGGTGCAAAACTGCGCCAATTAGTTTCAAAACGTTTAAATTTGTTGTTGACCGTTCTGAAGTTATCAAGAAAACAGAAACAGAGACCATTGGCTCACGGATCGTGGCAAGAAATAGATTTGTCACAAGAGACACGGCAAAGACGAAAAGACTGGCCCGCGTTCTTTGTGTCTCATCCGGAGTATAATGCCGCACAGCGACTGACAGACCATTGTTTCCAAAATAACTTCCTGCCTCCATTACAATGCCAACCCAGCTCCTCACAAAAGGGACGATGAATCTTGGGTGCCAAATAGTGAGGCCTGTGAAGGCGCCGAGGTGCATAATAATTCCTCACATGACAAATACAGTGTCAAATCTCATCCATCAAAACCATTGCAGGTCCATTGCCTTTTGTTTCCATGTCAGCAGAGGCGTAGAAAGAAACTTTGCGTGTGCCGGTGGGAGTGAATTATTCAAAAGTTAAGAAAGGATTCCATATGGAAAGGATCTGGCAGGTAGAATGACACTTGGCCGAAAAATGTATGCAACAACAACGTGGGTTCTGGCGCACAGATTTAGCAGTTGATAAGCAGGCATTCAAGAGCTTGTTTACAATAATCCCTTTCTTTTTCCAGACACGATAAATATTTAGAAGCTCGTAAGTATTCATTGCAGCCATGGCACGCATAAAGCCTGTTGCAGCAGCTGTCGACGCGCAGTTTGCGTAACACAGATGCGGATGGGCTGGAACTGACGAACAACGACCATGACGCACAAGATGAAACCCACTTGTAACTCTTCTCGCACCTTTCGTCCGCTGGACAAAGCAAAATTTCTGCAAAACAGATTTTTCAATTCAGGTTGGGTCGTTTTTCTCGATTGTTTCCCCAACGCGGATCTGCTTCGCTTCTTGTTTCAAAGCATTTCTGAACGACAGACGACAAGGAACATGACATCTTGTTTTGAAAAGGATGGAAGAAAAGGTCGCTCCACCACGAAAGACGTCCTCGGAATTGCTTCTGCACAAGTCACTGGAAACTGGAAATCACTGCTACTCATGCGCACAACGACCACATTGTGTGAGGATGAACATGCAACTCTTCTCATCAACACGAAGTGTCTCATCTTGATTAAAGGCTTCAAACCTCAGGCAACCATTTCAATCACAAGGATTCTTGTGTCGGCAATCCGATCAACTTTTGGCAGCCTGCCTTCTGCCACTTGTCTGGCATGCAGTGCATCCTGCCATGCTTCGAACGTGTTTGCCACAAATCAGAGCTTACGTGTGTTCTGTGGAACGTTTCGTTCAGATTTTGTTGTTGCCGTTTCTCTCGAGGGGTTCGACGTTTCTTCATTGGAGTCGGATACTACTGCCTGTCTGTGCTTTTCTCCCAGTTGGGTGAAGTTTGAGACTGAGTCACACAGTTTGTGTCCCACCGTGACTTGCATGTATTTCCTCCAGCCAACTTCTCGTTCTTGTGTTTGTCAATTGAATTGCACGAGGTTGACAAGTACTTCACATTCTCCATTTCGATCCAACACCAGGCTCGGCACACAAGTTTGTCTTTCTGGTATCAAAGGGCCGTCAATGTGTGCTGACAATGTGTTTTGGACCGATTTATCAATAGCTGGTGTGGAATATGCCAAGGGGGCACACACAATGCGTCAAAGCGTAGAATACCCTGTGAATTATTGATGCCTGTGGTACAGAGAAACTTTCTGAAAATTATTGCCGCGTATCACGACACACGGGAGCATCAATGAATACACAACTTTTTCCCATTCTCATTTGTTGTTTCTCCCAACTGTGAATGTTTCAGGTGCTGCCATGTCTGTCCAAGAAAACAGCAAACGATCGCTGTCCCGACACTGAGACCAAAGGAAAACGTGGAGTCGACACTCCTCGTGACGCGCCATTGGTGGAATCAACCCCAATTACGATGGATCCACTGTTTCAGGGCATCAATTGCCTTCAGAACATTGCTTTTCAGTCGTAAATTCCTTGCTGTTTGCTCCAGCTATAAAATGTCAAACTTGATATCTTCACATTTCAAGCACAAATTTACGATATTTTCATCGACCGGCAGGAGGATTCGTTTTGCTTATTTCTGTTGCTCTTTAGCAACAACAGACATGGCAGAAAGATGCCAGTGTGCGCGTAAATTGTCGTCCCACCCGACTCAAACTAAACGTTCCCCCGGCACAATGCGTGAACCAACGACGGCGGGCTAAGAACTTGTGGACCTTCCCTCGCAAATGGAAGAAATATTTTTTGACTGAAGAAATGCGTTCATTGGGGAGAAACGCATTGATGCTTGTCCTTCTATGTTACTCACTTCACTCTGGCAAAAAAAAAAAAAAAAAACAAACACGAGGAATTCTTTGTGTGAAGAAAAGCGCCAAAATCAGGAAACGTGAACACAATTTGCTGCAAATGTACTCGAATGCCAAAGCACATGCAGCCAACGGGAACAAAGTCGTCAGTTTGAGTTCCGACTGTACTGCGCTCCCTCACACTTCAGTCACACTTGCCCCGTGCAAATTTTCAAGGCTTCGAGAACACTCAATCAATTCATCAGCGAGATTTGATCCACTCCTGCAAATCCTAAACACACAGAGCAGTGAGTCCCGAAGATGATTCAAGCAATGTCAAACATTCATACGCACATCTCGACACTGGATACAGACCAACACCAGCACACGCAATCAGGATAATCAAATAACAGGTGGATGACTAATGAATGTGAATCTCCATCTGATATTACAGATGATACGCCGGCGTTCTGCCTGTTGGTGAACCAGAATCTTGTGTAGTTGAGAAGCAGTTCTGCAATGCACATTTGTGTGCATAGAAGAGTACGGGGGGGCCTCCAAAAGAAACTTTCCGGAGCGAATTTCAGTGTGAACAAATTGTCACTCTTCAGCAACTTTTTACACAGGCAAAGACTTCTCAAGTTTTACAACACCACTTTGACTGCAGACCAACAGCAGTAACCTTATAAATAGAGTGTAAACTTTGCTGATGAGAATTTCTTCTCACTGGCTGATATTGAAACAAGTTTTCTTTGGTTGAACAGTGGTGGAAAGAACAATGTTTTTGTGGCTGTTTCGCTTGTTGGTGAACATTCAATGCTGCCTTGAGCAAAGGGGAAATGCCATATTTTATAGAATTTGGTTTGATACAAATAAGGACTAACCAAATACTTGGAACCTTAAAGAGATATCTTGATTAGACTGCCCAAATATCTTTGATATTTCAACAACTTCAGAAAGTTGAAAAACCAAGTTTCCATTTTGTTCTTGTGAAGGACTCAGTATACCTTTGATTGGCAAGAAAACTTTGCAGAGTGACTTTATTTTCAGTGCAAATATTCGTCGGGAAAGTTTCTTTTGGAGGTCCCCCCGTACTGCGTTGTTCGGCTGGTATGAAAGCACGCAGTACGTACTCGAACATGCTGCAGAGCGCGTCACATGATGAAGTTGGATGTAACTTTTCCTCCACAAAACGCGTCAGAAAACGGAAAAGAAGTTGGCAGCAATTTGTTTCAAATTGGAAATGATTTTCTGAGACTGGATCCATAACGGTCGTGTCTGTATGGACACATGTGGCCCAGGGAAGCGTGAAGGCGTAAGGGGAAAGAAAGCTCTATCAAAGGCCTGTCCATTTCCCACTAATATCCTGTGCAAATACGACCATTGATTTGCCGGGCTCCTCCGTTTCCTGCAATCATGTGTCCTGCTGCTCAGGCACTGTATTAGCAGAAATCTCTTTGGCTCTGTGATCGAAACTTGGCAGCGCGGCACAGGAGTACAAGGTGAGAAAATTGGAAATGAAAATATAAACCTTCAACAGTGTGAAAATCCACGCGATAGGAACACGCAGGAAAAGAAATCAACAACTGGCTTCAACACAGCCAAGCAAAGCGAACATCTCGCAATCAGAAAACAGCAATGAACACATCAGTAGGTAAATGATTTGGCTGAAAGAAATGCAGCTTTGTTATCGTTCAGGTGAGGAGGGCACAATCAACATCACAACCCATCATCACAAAACAAGACAAGTCGATGCGTATTGCAGCCTTCATCTGTTTCTTCCTTCCAGATTGAACTCGGAAACAGACAGTGCGAATGTGCAAACAAAACAAAACATTCCTCATCGCTAAAGACTGCCCATTACTTGGACCAGACGGACTCGTTTCGGTTTGTTGCGGAGCAGTCGCAACGTGTTGAGCACAAACACCTTGTGATCCAGGTTCTGCTTAATTTCGGAAGAGAGAAGTTTGCCGCACGCAACATCCCGTTCCAACATGCCGTACAAACAAGACTAGAGTGTGAAGAATGGATTCAAGTTGCTTGTTCTCTCTGATCACGCACAACGGGCAAGTGCGAAAGGAACCTTCCTCCAATTGACACCGGAATTAAAACGCACTGAGCGGGCGCTGCGAACAGCACTCCATTATCGCTTGTCGGATGCGATCAGCAACGCTGTGCCAGCAATAACAAAGCTAAAAGTGACGTGTCTCTCTGTTTCTGATTTCTCTGGAGAGCACAATCCCGAGAAAGAAAATGTTCTCTGCGTCTGGCTTGCATGATTCTTCCCGACGAGTGAGCACTGGCTCGGAATGCTGTCGGACTCTGTGGGTCTGTTTGCTCACGGAATGACGCCCTGCGGAGCAGAGATGCTTTGCTGTCAGAAACACAAACTTTCCAGTCCTGTCGTCACAAGTTTGGAGCACTTACAACACCCCAGAGAGGTGTCAAAAATCCCTTTCTGCTCGTTAGTCTCGAGTTTCACAACGGCCCATCTCTCTGCTTTCAAAATTCATCAGTCGTGATCTGCGATACGTCTATGTGATCATGTTTTACTTGATTGCATGTGAACAGGGAAAGTCAATCCGAGGCTTATCTCCAATTGAATGTGAGGCTTCATCGTTATGTAACTTGCTGTGGCTGATTAACCTCCAGAGACGATCAATTAGAATCCGCCGCAGCTAATATATCACAGGGGAAATTACTTCTATGGATGAATGATAGCTTAGAAAATTAATTTTTCACTTCGCTGAAATCAATCACTGCATGTTGTATCAAACCAGCAATCTCACGCTGCAGCAATTTTACCGGTGACGCAGGGTTCGTAACAACCAGCTCCACTGTTCCATTCACATTCTCCTTGCTGCGACATCCCAAACTTCACAATTGAGAGGACGTTGTTGACGGTTTTTCACTTTCACCACGTTAAAATCCCGTGTTGTGTTTTACCTGTAACTCATTGTCGTCCGCGTGACAGCTTCCGCTTAGCGGAATAAAAGTCACATGTTCCTGTGTCCTTAACCTGAAATTCTATACCTTTGCGATGAAACCAAAAAACACATCTGTGCAGAACATTAAAACGGAATGAAGGCCACCGAACTCATACGCGAGTCGTGTCAAACCTGTGAATCCCTCGATTATTTTCGAATTTTTGATTCGACAACACAAAATCCTGAGATTTCGTGACTTCCAAACATTTGGCGTGGATGGAGTTGTAATCATGCATGATCTGTGTTTATCGCCGCAAGAACAATTGTCAGTGCGTTTCTTATCCCTGAGAAATAAAGCTTTGCATGAGTGAGAAACTGGACATTGATTGAGCCTCTACTTAGTTGGTCAATAGTTTACGCCTAAAGTCAGGAGAAAAACTAAATTTGCAATTTGAAAATTCACACTGTTTGACTTGAACTGCAAGTCAATTGTTTTGTATGGACAACTTTTGGTCTGGGACGCCTTGAAAGAATTTCGTTCTCGACAAACAGCGCAACCACTACGCCAGTCTACATGTTCACACAGACATCTTCAAACACGTACAAGGTGGAAGCTGGCCTCAGTCCAAGACACTCTCACTTTGGAGCCGAACCGAATGCTCAAATCCGCCAGCTTGAAACGGATGACAAGAAGGAAGTGAACACTGAAAGCAAATCGGCTTCTTTTTTGAGTACACTGATTTTTCACCACACCACTGCCTGGGTCCATTTTCCGGGAATGGAGGGGGGCCGTTGTTACAGTCATGGGATGCAAACCAGATTCGTGGAGAGCTGTACCGAGCTGCCACGACGACTCTTCACACAATGGGCAGCCTAATCACATCGCACCCAAGCAGCTCTCCTTGCACTGCTGTGATAAGACACTTCGACTCGACAACGAACCCATTTAGATGTCATCTTATTGCAATTTAACTGACAGAACTGCAGGGGAAAGTAACCTTGTTCTTTGCACCTGCAAACGAAAGGATTTATTTTTACTCGCAGCAAAGAAAAACTACCAGTTTTTCATGTGACGCGTTCCTGTCTCCGAGCCACTTCAGGTGTAGATCTGTTCACTGACAAGCACTCCACAATGCAGCTGGCCAGGGATCTGGTCGTAGATCTCCTTCGACAGAAGAACACAGTGGCGTGGGAAGTGGGGGGGTTTAACACTCCTTTCAGGTTGTTGGCTGCAACATCAAAGGAGGACAGAAAAATTCTGGTTCACCAAAACAAGCTGGAACTGCCAAAGCGAAGCAAGAATCAACAGACTCGGCCTCTTGCGTTCTTTCAGTGTTTCTCATTAATCCACTGGAGCAAGAAATAATTTTCGCACACACGTTTCTGGGCCAGGCTGTTCCCCGGCAGCAGTGATTGGGGCCGCTCTGATCACAGGCAACAAACGCTCAGTTCACAGCGCCCAGACGCCGACCGGAAAGCCGCCGATCAATTTCTGCCCAGACAGTAAGCGAAGAAATGGCTCAATTCTGGCCCATCTGCGCTCCTCAAACGTAACAAGCAACATGTCCGCGACAATGAAATGCGATTTTCATCCAATTTTACGCCCGAGTTTTCCTGAAAGACCTCCGGATCAAGCAGAATTGCTTTTCGCTTGGCGTTTCCATCAGTAGCGGAATCACGGTGATTTCATCTGAGCGAATCACCACCTGCGAGACCCACTCTTCTCGATCGGAACTGACCGAGTGGCGCTCAATTCGCAGATGGTGGACACGAATGGGAGCCACGTTGTGGCTGTTGGTCGAACACTCTGAAGCAATCCATCCCAAGCAAGTCGCGGATGTTGGGATGTTGGTAGCGCACTGTGAGCTGTCATTCAGAGTACGCTTTATGGGAGAAACCACTCAACTTCTGGAGGAGCCGAACAGTCCGTCAGCATCAGCGTCTGGTGCTGCAGCTAATAGAATAATGGTTCCTCATCACCTTTTGTCAGCAGTGATTACGAGCAGGCACAAGGGAACTTTCCATAAATAGCCAAACTGAGTGGAACCAGAGATCCAGATGCACAAGCAAACATTGTCCTCATCTACCGAAAAGGTGAGATTACATCTGATGAGAAAATACAAACGCAAAACACTCTTCTCACCACGACAGGCTCAGCAGCACAAAAATTCAGCTGAAGCCCGGGGATCAGTCGAAATCTCCACAAAACCTCTCATGAGGTCCACACGCAGTGGACACCACATTAACAAGTCCGTCATGGGATTCCACAATGAGGCAAAAATTGCGCAGATTATCACCCGACATGACAAACACGCAATTTCCCAAGTTGCATGGGGTTTCGTGTCCCAAAGAGACACGCAATGTTGCTTTGTTGACAGAGCCGCATCGCGGGTGGACAACGGACCCTGGCGGCATGTGAGGCTGACTCGGCGCAGCGGCGCGGCACAATCGGTGGCCGCATCAGGGTCACGCGCCGGACGCCTTTGTGCCGGACAGCTCCCCCATCGTATCTGGTTTCAACTACGCTGATAAAAAAGTACTTTTTGGGACGCTACAATTTTTGGTGGGTTATTTCAGCAAAATCGAAAATTTTGTACAATTCGAGCAACTTGCTTGAGATCGAACGTCCAGGGATTTGCTTTTGACTTGCTCCAATTCAATGAAGTCCGTGGTGAGGCCACAGCTCGACAACGAGACAAAGACCGAAACAGCGCGATGTGGCTTCTGTCGCAAAATCGCAATCACCGCACAAGCTGCTGCAAGAAGAGCAGATTCTGCAGACAAAGCTTCGCACGGAGTCTTTGTGTCTTTCACAAAGAGGACAACCGGGACAATGGATCTAATCGAAGAAGAGGAATTTGTGCACGAAAACGAGCCCCAGTTCCTACTTTCCAGCATGAGAACGCTCACATGGGTTAAATACAGGGCTTGACGGACACTTGATAGCCCCAGGTAATGCCACTTTTTGCACCAGTCACTTTACTTCTCTTCACAATGAGATGTCAGAGTGGTGATTGTGCGCTTTTCAGCAGAAGACTCGGTGGTTTTGGCCTCTCCGCGTGTGACACTGCTTGAACTAGCGGCCCATGCACCATTGAAACCATTGTGCTGAGAGCCCCTCTGATTGAAACATATTCGTTTCATTGATACCGTGCTCATTTGCAGCCATTTCTTATGTAATGCCACACCATAAAGCCCGTAAAATTCTTTTAGGGTTGACATGAACTGCAAACTGGAGGATCTTTGATTCATGCTCAAGTTCAGCTCCGCAAACCTGCCAGCTAACGCGCTGCCAGCCAGACAAGACAAAAGACAAAAGGCTCGACGACAGGCGAAACAGTCGGGTCTTTTCTGGTTGGACATTTGAGACCCATTTAAGTTTGAACCTGGTTCTCAGAACGTAAACGTACACGGGTTAAACACGGTGCTGGTGTTTTAGCTGCCCCCCCCCCACCGGCAAGGTGGATCAAATTTGCACGTGGGTGGTTTCTTGTAACCATTTTAGCAGTAACTCTTCAGGAAGACCGGCCTGCATGTGAGAAATACCATGAATTAATCATGACCCCTTTAATGGCAAAAGTCAGTCCCGCAGGACCTTTCACAAAATACTCACCTCGCCAGATTGTGAGAGGTGCTGCGAGCAACATCAACTGAGAATGGCCAGTTTCAAACTGAACGAACCTGTTTGCACATCAGGGGAAGAAAGGGGATCTATCATGCGCCCGTGTCCTCACCAAATGAAATTCCTGCAGCATTACAAGTCATCCCAAACACGGTCAATAGGCAGCAAAGGCGAAGCCAACACAGCCACTCACTTCGTACGAAGTGCCGAAGTACCGCGCGGCCTCCTTCCCCAGGAATGCCCAACCACTTCGTAGACGGTCAAGTTGCAACACAACTCCGCCCTTGGTGGTCCAAACAAAAAGAGATCATCGCGATTAAATCACCACATTCGCAAGATTACCTGATCTGTTTCCGTTACAGAATGCACGAAAGAACATGAACACCAATCTTGGGGGTGGTGACTGCGATCAGTTGAAAAGAGAACTCGACGCGGAGCGGAGCGAAGCTGCCGAACATCCCGCTGTTCGCGCAGATCAACCAATCTCATCTGGAATGTTGAGCTTTGACATCTGACTGGCCTCAACCGCCGCACTTCAAAACAAGCTCTGAGCCGGATCACAGCAAACGATTTGACCAGTCAGACGAATGATAATGATGGATGGTGCCGGCTGATTGTGCTGAGGTTCCGGCGCTGTCACTGAGGATATTGATACGTCGACGCCTTTCACCTTCACTCCAACACAGACGGGTTGGGGGATGAGCGCCCCTGACACGCGATTCGCAACCGCAGGCCACGTTTTCACAACAGATCACAAGGTTGTCTTTGTGTAACTCGTCCCTTAGGTCTTCTACGCATGCACGCGCAACATTGACAGCAGATTACTCAACGTTCGAGCAATCCGACCTGACTCGTGCCGCAACACGCAGACGTCTGGACAGCTGCATAATTCTGGTCACGTCTCTGCGATGCAGCTGAGTGGGATCCAATGTCTTCTTGGTAAAGTGGGATCAGAATTTACGGTGCTGTTCGTTATGAATTGATTGCGCGATGATTAAAACTGTCAATGTAAATCAGCGACGTCGAGTCTCGCACCGCACACTCCGACAGTGATCTGGATTCAGACAAGTCGCACACTCAAACTTCTGGGCGTTTTTTTCATATTTTGCCTGCCACCATGCACTCTTCCCACAGCAGCGACTGACTTTCTGAAGCTTTTTGTACAGTAGGCATCTCAAAAACCACACTTGGATGTTTCCCTTGCGAAACTGCAGGGAGGATTAATCAAGGCACTGAGCAAACTTGGATTGCGTCTTTCCTGAAGGAGGACAGTGTTCTCGATCAAAGCTGCGATATTGTGAAACTCGGCCCGTTTACACAGATGGCTTTCTGCATCATATACCACTTATTCTCCACAATTTTTGAGGACTGTATTCCCAGCTCGCTTCATTGGCAATAACCACGTTTACACAAGAATAATTCCACTGCTACCAGTAGAGGAAAAATTCAATAAACGGGATCATAAATGTTTCTGCACAATTTTGTTTCCATGTTCATTTTATGTGATGCCCAGCAAATAAAAGGCCGTTTCGTTTCAACTTGGAAGTCTCAACGAAGCACTTTTCATTTCGAGCAACAGCGTTTGTTGTGCTGATTTCTAGTCAAGTGAAGTCATTTCGTGGCAGTAATTGCAAACTTTTTTTCTTTCCTGCGCACAGCACTTCTGATCTGGAATAACCTGTGAGCAAGGAACTTTCACAAAAACGACACAGCGAATTTCACCTTTCAACCCGGCTGTTTATTTATGCACTTTCAAGTTGATTAGATTTCGGCAGCGCCCTGCCTCTCGACTCCTCGCTCAACCAAACGCTTCCTGCAGAGCAAAGCTCGACCGAGTTGTGTTAAATTGTGCAAATTAAACGGGATCCAATTTACCGTAATTTGCAGCGCGTTATGGGTTGATGGTTTGTGTATTTAAGTCCAGATGCCTGGGCCGTCTGGTGAAAGGCAACCTGGGCTCAGCGAGTTTGTCTTACTTTCTGTAATTTGGTGATAATCACTAGCGCGTGGACCACCTGCTGCTCCCTTGCCAGACACTTTCAATTGCCACCGAAATAGCTCCACAAATGCTCGTCAGTGCGAACGTGTTTTCAAGAGTTCGTCAGCGAAAACAGTGGAAGCTGGACACTTGCACCCACGCACGCACACTTGCGCATGTTGCGGCTGGCAAACAAGAGTTATGGCTTCACTGGAAGTTGCATCTAAATTACTGGCGGAAAATTAGGATCATACACAGCACATGTACACAGTCTCTGTGAAGGATGAAAAATGACCTCTCCAACAGAGTATCAGCACATTTCCTTTCATGCACACACAAACGCAGATACAACAAAATCAAACAAATATTGCTGGATAATTATTCTATTGAGACCTGTCACATAAATTGCGAGCATTCATCAACCAAGTACTGCTGTATCGATGACCGTAAAAGCCCACGGAAGGGCCCTGTGGCCTTGTAACTCACTCAAAAGGCTTGATGACTGCCATTGCAAGTAATTATGCATTAAATCTCACAAATCGAAAACGACCATCATGAAAATATGCAATGGATCGGGCAAATTATCGAAATTATTTTGCACACAACAATCCCTACAAAAACGTCTCTCATTTATTTTTCATACTTATGGGGCAACTCCTCGCGTGCAGTTATTGAATCTGAATCCACAGAACACGCTGCAAATAGAAATCTGAAAAGGAGAAATGATGTAGAGCCCAACATAGAACTACAATGAAGGTTTCAAGGGCACCGCTTCCTGCGAACCTTGTCTCACAATCGGACGTCCCCATTCTGTGCGGCCGAAACTCCGTTTGGACCAAAAATGGTTTGACAATTCTTGGGTAAACGAAATTCTCCAAGCTAAGAATTCAATTGCAAAATCGTGAACCAAATGTGTTGTGATGGTGTTGCGATGACAAGATAATTGATACTAAATATTCCGTCATATCCTTATTATTCACCGCCAATGGGCAATTTCCACGTTCTCGTACATGACAGACGCACGCAACATTTCTTTCCATCGACAGGCCAAGCGATTGTAAGACAATTCGATGACGACTGTGCCGAACAGCCAAAAGATCTTCCAGCCTTCTTTTCTTTCAGTCCACACGAGTGAAAAATTGCTGCCGATTCATCTCGGCACCAAAGGAATTTCTCCTCTCAGAACCAGACAGGACATCGGGCTGTAATTTCCGGCGGACGAATCGGGCTTCTTACAAATCTTTCCATTCCAAGTCCCTTCACGTTTAACCTTCGCAACACGTCAAATCCAGGCTTTTACGACCTGTCTCGACACCGTCCTACCTCCTGCTGGCAATTGATAAGCTGTCTCTCTCACCCTTCTATGTTGTAATTAAAGGCAATGATTAAGATGGGAGCTCGCGACTGTGTGGCAGTGATAAAGCGCCCAGGCCTTAAAAAGCTGCGGGGAGTGAATCGAAATTGCTCAAAATGTCGAGCCTGAGTGAAACAACTGCTCACATTCATCTTGATTTTCTTCTCTGAAGTTCGCAATTCTGTCGCAGCACCTTCCACCCTGGAGAGGCGTCGCAACACAACGACAATTCCATTGTATTAAAATGTGCACGAGAAAAGTTTTCTCTCACATGGAGCTCGATCCATACGTTGCAAAATGTGGGTTTTGTCAGCTGTCCAAAACGAAAAGAAGACACAACTGTGCGCTGAGTTGCTTCAACTGTTCTGCTCGGAAAAGACTTGTTCGTGTGTGGGGACGGACATCTACTGTTGGTGCTCTTTCCTGTTGGAATTCCACGGGCAAAACAATTCATACCCAGGATCACTTGTGCAGCGTTCGACACGATATTGGCGTATAAAGGGGCGGACAGGGCCGCGCTCTCATTATCAAGTAAGGAATTGGGCTGGATCTTGGCCCATGTTTCACTCTCCCAAATTGGTCATTGGCCTTTGCCACCTCATGTAGCAGCTGTGCCCATAAATACAGCTTTTTATAGAAATACGGCTTCTATACCCACTAATATAATGCTCAATGCAATCATGAGGCATGATGGATAATCTTCCAATGCTTGTTCCCAGTCTCTGAGCTGCATGCTGAATACCCGATGAAGACAACTCGTATGCAGTTTGCCATCGCTTGCGTGTGAAGAAGTGTTTTGTCTTCGTTGAATTTTAGCTTTGAATTTTCAAAAAATCACTCGAAGCAGAAGGCATTCTGATTTGAACCTCACCATTGAAACGACGATTTCCTGTCCAAATTTCCTGGCACTACTTCAAACAAGCTATTTTGGGTCACGTTAGCAGTCCAACAAATTACCTAAAGAAGACGCCAAAGCTTCCTTCCTCCCTCACGGCAGCCGTGCAGCAACTGGATTTTGTCATCACTGCGTGCTCACTTGGACGTCGGGTGACACACAGTCACAAAGTACCACTCGAAATCTAATGATTCTTCCGCATGGGTCTATGAAGTCGTCACCTTTGTAACACCTAGCGTTCTCTGCTTGGTGCTCTCCACAGATACTTTACCCCCCACTCAGAAAGCTCTTGTTGAGGCTGATGGCTCTCTATCTAAAAGACATTGCTGACCATAAATCACGACTCGTGTGCTAGACTCCCCTCTTCACGGTCTTTGTGCCTCCCTCATGCATGACAAATTGGGAAACCAACAACATACTTCTGTCAAGTACAACCAGGTATCTCGCCACACAAGAACGATGAACATACCTCACAAGATTTTTCTTGTTAACGACTTGCTAACTGGCCAAGAAGGCAGAAGATCTCTACAGGTTTCGAGACTTGATCACTTGAAAACTGTGTTCCTCAATTCACCAAAAATGCCCACGAATTTTCGTTTCATCAGAAAAATAATCACTTCAAATTAAATTGTGTTTGGGGGTTGAGTCGGACCAAAACTGCCAAACCGCAAAAACGAGTGCAGAATGAAAAGTTTACACATTTATGCATAAACCGACAACAGAAACGCGGTCTGCTTTGTCAGGCAAGTTCACATCACCAGACTCTCTGCTGTGGCGTTGCTGATCAGAAGTTTTTCTTGAAAGAGGTCGATGATTATCAGTCCCAAGCAAGCAGTCACCTCTTGATGAAAGCATTCTTGCTGTTAAAAGGGCCAAAACAACTCCATGGCTGCGGCAAAATTGCTCCAGTCGGGCAGAAAATAAAGTTTGATATCAATATGCATTCACCTTTTCGCTTGTTTGGGCTTCTACCTTTTGCCTGCGCCAGTGAGGCAGTTTCACAATCAATGCTCGGAGTTTGCTCGAAGTTGTGCTGCTGTACAGCGGTGGCAATGACAAGACTTGTTCAGCCCAGTCAGTTTGATTCTCAGACAAACGGCTTGCTAATGACATCACTCATGCCTGCCGAATTACTTTTTATATTGTTCTTGGCAACATCAATAATTATGAACCCAACGAACGGCTACACACGAGTATTTTAGCAACTTGCAGCTAAAGACCTTCCTGCTGATGAATAATGTACAACTTTCCTGCTTCCTATGTTCGCCCCATTCATTGCACGAAAGCGGTTGGTTCGGCACAGATCTGAAGTGAAAAGCCCTCTTGTTGCTGTAATCTGATGCCAACTCCCACCATTCTGCAGGAGTCAAGTGATTGTGTTCGTCCCATATGGAAAGTGGGTGGGGCAACCACTTGCATTTCAATGGAGGATCAAGTCTTCGTGCCAGTTTCTTGTCTTTCCACACAAAAACTTGGCAAGCACTGAAAGCATTGCGAGTTGTGCCATTTCACGACAGGAACCTGCAAGAAAAGGTGAAAGCAAGCACTTTTAACTACCAACCAGTTGCGCACCAGGTGCATTGTAGCTTCTGAGGAACATGTGATTATTTGCGTTTGCTTGACCAGCTGTTGGGAAGAGCAGCAATATGCTGGGCGAGATATGTCATGTAAAAGCCCACTTACAATCCGAGTTCACAGGGTGCTGAAACATACCCCATCATTACTTCACTGGGCTCTTTTTATTTCGCTTTGCCTTACAAAACCTGCCATTACAAGTTCTGCAAATATTGAAATAATGATAAAAATATGCAACAATGCCGAGTGATTTTCCGTGAGAATTCCAAGGTGGAATTATGTGAACCATCCTAATGTTTGTGTACACAGAGCCCGCGAGTAAATTAATTAATCCCCAACAGAGAAACTGTTTTGCTTTTCTTTGAGAACACCATGTGTTGAGCAGACATGTTTTCGGACGAACGAAGAAAACCACGAATGAACTGGCCAAAATATTGACAACTTTACGATCCACTTTTGGTGTCGATTGTGGCACATGAGAGCACAAAACTGGTGCACCAACCTCTACTTTCACCAGCCTGCTCCAATAAGTGTCTCTGAACTCTTGTCGCAAGAAAATGAAACGGCACGCCCAACAACTTTTGCATCAGGTCAAGAGGATGTCAAGACGCTTCGGAGCGGAGTCTCAGCAACCCAACGCACTCGACAAAATCTCTGCGCATTTCAGGTCGGTTTGAATCCAAAAGCGGCGCGTTTTTGTCTCCTTGCCGAGAACATTCACAGTTCTATGATCAAAAGCTGGAACGCACGCACCTACCATCAGAAGGCAAAAGGGGAGTTTTTTATTTCATTTTTGCTTTTCAACGCATGGAGCGCCACGCCGCGATCCAGCTGCCGGCGGCGCCACGAATCTTGACAGCGCAGGCAGTGCGCCGTCGGGAATGGATGTTCCGCCGGTAATTACCCCAGAGGCGCGCTGCCAACATTTACTGTTGTACAAGCCATCGATAGGGAAAGTGAAGATGATATGCATTTCTCATGCAATATGCATTTAAACTCATGACCACGTCGTGTATGAGCCGCCCGTGTGCTGTGTGTGGCACATGACTGCGAAGAAGAAACTGCACTGAATGACTCAACAACACAGAACTCTTTTCACAGGTCCATTGCAGTGCAGCACGCAATCTGCAATTATTACCGCGCAGATACCACAGAGAGATGCAACATACAATAGCTTTTGTACAGACTGTCGACGCTGCTTACAGTGTATTCAGTTTCGTAAAAGTTGACTTCGGGTCTTGTGCAAATGCTAAATAAATTCCTTCAAACCATTTTTGGCAACATCACGTCTTTAACCCCAGGTACTTTTGGATATCGTGAAAGTGCGACTCAGTTCAACCGAAAAAGGAAGCTAACGTGCGTGAACCTCCCCGTGATGATTTGTCAGAAAGTTTTGCTGCGCTGAAGGGATTGCATGCAGACAGGGGAAGCCTGGCCGCACATCAAAAACCCCTCCCGCTATGGGCACAGTTCGAATCAGTCGATCCGTCGCCGCCTCAAGTTCGCATGCTTTGATCACTTTCAGAAATGCTGCCAACCAAATAATCTCCATCGCCATCATAAACTGGCAAACGTCTTCGGAGCGTTGTCCAAAAGTACTCAATTATTGCAAACCTAAACTGTTCAAAAGGCAGTAAAACTTTCGAGAATTCCCACAAGTCTTTTCCCGGTGTGAGCAGAATTTGACAACTCACCAAACGCCCCTACTTCTGCATTGAAACTTGTGTTTTATAATAAACAACACTACTTTATTGATAGAAACTTTTCAACTTGGCACCTGCCATATTGGATGAAGTATCAGAAATCGAAGAGGATGAATCGCACTTCTTGGTGTGAAGCCAAACACAGATGACCATTATGTTGAGAAAATATTCAGCCCTCTGGCCACGATTGATCAGACTTTTGATGGCGATCGATAAATGCACTTTCAACAATGCACATCTTGTGCATTTTTTATCGTGCTGTAGATTGAAAAAAGCACAGCTTGAGTCACATGTAAAGATCAAAGATTAAAATTTCTTTTCACCGTCAAGGGAGGGACGAGTTTTCCCAGCAATTTTGCCAAACAAACTTCGTGATTTCTGTCGCCTGTCAGAGTCAAGGTTACGTACAAGTAATTTGTTGTTATCTGCCCTCATGAAGTATGATTGCCGTAATAAACCAAATACGAAATTTGTTTGTGGAGTGACGTGCACGAACGCGATGTTGCGGGCGTCATTCCGTCATTAAAGTCGCCCGACAATGGGACGTGATTTAACGAGGCTCAAACCAAAACACAACCAGCCTCAGAGAGCAAACAACTGTTGCAAAAAAGTGCCAAGCAGGTGAATTTCAAGGATGCACACTCAGTTCGCACAATGATTTTTCGCTATTTCTGAAACACAACCCTGCAACAATGCCAGAAGACAAGAGAAATGCAGAGCTGCTTTGTCGGTCAAACTTTGTCCAAACAGCTTCGCAAGTTGCCAAGTGCAAAATCTCCCAAGAAATGTACGCGCAACATGCGTGTACTCGTCTCACTCAAGCAGTGTTCCAGGGTCTGGAACAACGAACAACTCGAGGACAGAAATCACGTTCACGGCTTCGCTGGTTCACTTCTGCGAACTTTTGCACTTCAGGTTGCACACAACAACATCAATTGCAGAGAATCCGACCAGAGGAAAGAAATATTGACAAACACACAGAAGTTTCGCATTGCCATGGAGAAAGCGCAAGACAGACAGGGAACGTCATTTTTGCCGAACAGCACATCGATAGAAGCTGGTTCGATGCCAACGAGTTCATTCTGAACTTGATTGCCCCCAGCTCTGTGTCACCTGCGCCTCATCACACAAATTGAACCGGAAAGGAAACCACCTCAAACCTACAAACGACACTCTTTCAGAAAAGAAGCAATATTCACAGGCAACAAATTCGTGAAGTCAGCTTGAATCAACACAAAGAGTGATGACTGCTTGACAATAGTATCAGTTCGAACACCTGTAGTTATCAAATATATCTTTGCAGACAGCTGCGAATGTACAGGGCCGTTTTTCAAGTTTGCGATTCAAGCCGGGTTTTTGTTCACGTTCCACGACCAAAACGGTGATCGGAAATTAGTGATCCTCAGAAGCAATAATTCTAAAAATGGTGCTCTGTCGACTTCTGGGTGAAACATTCATCACGCTGGAACGGAAAACCAGGTTTGCAAAGGGGTAACATACAATTAAGACCAACTGATTTCCCTCAATGTTTCGCACGTACATGTACTCAACCACTTCCTTCTTTTTTGTTGCCTCCTCAAATCACTGAAACCAAGTTTGAGAATCTTTCTTCACGTTGGCAGCGAAGCAGAGACCGACGATTTGCCCTCATGTCCATCAACACAATGAAGCTGACAAAACAAAACAGTGAGCACAACATGTTCCTGAACACTTTTGGACTCAAAATCTTTTGAGGATCTGAGCAACAGTGTCGTATTTCTGTTGACACCAACCATAAAAGGACGGGTTCTTTTCATAAACAGTGTTGCTGCTGAAACCACGTGTGAACACGAGAATGCAATTGCTCCAACGGCAAAGCTACACCCAGAACTCCCTGGATTCACAAACACACGTCTGGGAGAAATTCCATTGAAAGCACTTACGCCAGCTTCTGTGTGTAGTAATGCATTCATATTCAAAGAGACCTTCCAACAAAGCCTCATCAGCAGCATTAAAATGTTTCCACGCTTTTACAAAAGTACTGCGTATCACAGATGGTGGGCTACATTCAATCTTCACATTAGAGGGAGAGAAGTGCGTCAGGGCTTGCATGCCAAACTTCCATTTCGCCAATCATCTACATTCGAATATCTCTCTCTTTTGCATAAATTCAGTGACGACTGCAAATGAAACATCTACATTTACGTTTCAGCATCCTGTTGCTTTTTTCATCTCCTTGTCGGTGTGATTCTCATGTCGTGGTGTCGAGTGCAAAAGGCGAATCTGACAAATCCAGATTTGTTTACAGCTGTAAAGTCACGAACGAGGTGTGCCTCCAAAACTGGAACAACAGAACAACTGCGACTTTTGACGTTTACGTTTGTTCAATTTTTGACCAAATCCTGGATCCTCGCTTGGAAAGCAGAGAATGACACAACGAAACCATTCATGGAGAAAAATTGCATCTCAGTGAAGAGTGGATTTCCAACAGAAGTCATTGTCTGGCACAGACTCGCACAAGGAAATTCTCTCCACTTCGTCACTTGAAGCATCTGCCGCAGGCTGCAGCAAGTGAGGAATCGTGAGTTTCGCACTTGTTCGCAAAACCAGGTCAAATCATGTGGAGCTGGAAACACGAGATTCACACCGAAAAGCAATTTATATTGAAGTAATTAATGTCCTACACAGGACTTATCAACGCCTGGATGGCCTCGAGGCGCAGGCACAAATCAATAAGCCAAGTGTTCGCATTTGTGCAGGTCGTCCACTGCTTCATCCCTCTTGGCTATTCTCAGATCCTCTGACCACAGTGGAATTGGGCCTCTCATTGTTAAAGGAATGGTGAAGACAATCAAGAAACAGCATCTTCGTGTGGTGTGATCCGGATCCTCCGATAAAGGTTCAACACGTCAATTCAGCACACCCCGAAAACGTTGCACGTTCTGGTGGCTGGAATTCTCGTACAGTTTTAAATCGAGTCTCACGCGCAGAACTGCACAGTTCATTGCTTCGCCTTCCTTCATTCTTTTGACCAGTTGCCTTCAAGAAGTTTGGTCTGGGATCTGAATGTTGAGTCTCATGGCAGTCGAATGTACTTGATAACGAGGTATCTGTGAAGCAAATATTTGCTCTGCCCAACTGTCAAGGAAAATATTGACCCAGGAACACCGGTCAATGTTTCACTTGCATTGAGAGAAAATGACCAAACAAGAGACGCTGCTAATCTTCTTTTACTGGAAACGTTTCCAAGGAAGAAAAGCACACACGAAACACGCACACCTCGGTGTTCAAATATTTTCCTGATTTCTCACAAGCACATCCTTCCATGCACAAAGTTTGCTGTCGTTGTTACCGTTTCAAAGCAAAGCAATCACTTGAACAAAGGTGCGTGGGAAGCAGCTTTTCAAATCTTTTCGTACTGACTTTTACTCAAGCGTTCCACGAAAGAAACTCAACACAAGAGCAAGCAATCCATTGTGAGTATCACCCCCCCACCGAAAGACTTTCCCGGTTGGACCAGCTGCTTCTGAAGCTTGTGAAATTTTCCATTGATCCCCCAATCTTGACAGGCAGAGTCAATTCACAAAATTAATCTGCATGCAAGACTCAGATAATGTCCGTTCAAGCTTTTCTTGGTGACTTTCATCTGGGAACAAATGTGTGCGGCAAATATTCTTATTTCTTTGCAACAAGGATTTTGCGCTTCTTTTCTGAACGTGGTTGGTGCTTCCCTCCCAATCAAAGTTGGTGTTTGTCACAGAGAGATATTTGCTCTGCCTGGTCATCAATACTCGCTCTTGCACTGGGCTTGGCAGTCAACAAACTTTCTGGCGTCTCAGGCCCACAGGTCAAAAAGTAGCCGTCGACTTTCATCTTTTACGCCTGTACAGGCACCTGGTTTCAGAGATACATTTCTCTTTCTCAAGTTTTGCTGCTGGCTAGTCATTAAAGTCAAGAATGGTCTGGTATGTTGTAAAGGAACCATTATCTTAGCAAGTCACCTGCGCGAAAGGGCAAAGATTGGTGAGTCAATCGCAGCACTGTTTGTGTGCACCAACTTCGACAAAGGACAGGAACAAGTTTTCTGTCCAGTTTCCCTCCAGTCTTGCAAACACCAACATTTATGCACTTGCACACGCGATGCTCGCTCTACGTGCACTTCTTCCCCAGTAAGTAAGGCAAGGCAATTATCTACGGTTCAATCTCTAGAATGCCTTTCCGTGTCAAAGGGTGACAAACCGTGGAAGTGAACAAAACCTCCAACCACAAATGCAGCTCGTTCGTCACCAAATTCTTCCTCGATACCCACAACGAGTGCCCAGAGAACTGATCTTTTGACTGTCAAAACTACACTGCAAGACATCCGCTGACCTAAATCCAGTCCAGCGATCAAATTCCCGGTTGTCATAAGAACTGGTTCAAGAGGAACGACACGAAGTTGATGAGATTTTGAAAAAGGATCACTGCACCCGCCTTTTCTACTGCTACAATAAGACAAATAACATGTCTGGTGTATAGTAGATACACTTACCTGTCATCGTAGGCAAAATCAGCAGGAAGGGTGTTGATGTAGAGCAGTAAAGCCAGTGAAAACGAGCCGACCACTGCAGTATCCATCACAATACGCCCATTCTCCACTCCATGCGCGAAGCAACTGAAGTTTGACCCAGTGCGGCTGCGCGTCGCGCCAGCGCACCTGCCGCCTAGTTCGGGATGGTGGTTCAATCCAACACCAAAATAAATGAATAAAATAACAAAACAAAGAAAAATATTTACAACAAAAAAGAAAAATACACAGGTGAGTTGAACAGTGCGCATGTCAGGCTTGCTCAAAGAAAACGGAACAGGCAAGCCAAACGCATCACCTGATGGCATAATCTTGGAAAATCTCTGTGGGTTGCAAGTAAATTTTCGGGAAATTTGTGATACTATGGTCTGGTTGTGTTTTATATCGACTGAATATCAAAGAATAGAATGAAACGTTTTCAAATGTACAGAGCTGAAATTCAAAAGGGTATAAATTCAATATTTTTGCACAAAGTTGTCAATGTGTACTGATGATTCTTGTCATGTTGGAGGGCCTTTGAGACAAAGTAGGTGTTTGGTTGATCCTGTTTTTTTTTTCTGATCTTCAGGTTGCTGAAATTTCAATTTTGATTTTTGGGATTTCAAGCAAATTTTATTGGCATGCCATGTTATCATAAATATTTGAGCAGAAGAAAAAAATCTGTTTAGAATGGGTGTTGGTTGCAATACCTGAGATATGGAACAAGTTTGTTTACTTCTGTGGTGTTGGATGGGGATCAAAGTCAAACTTTTGTCTGACAAAGTAGAAATGGAGACAGTCCTTTGGATAAATCAGTTGAGGCATCGTAGAGCCAACAATTTGGGCAAAATTACTGTCAACAAAATGCATCCTATTTTTGTTTCTGGTGCGAGAGAGTTGTGAACAGACTTGACCACACAGAAGAGTTTGGGAAATTGCCATATTTTTGGTTCTTAGAGTCCATTTTGTGGTTTTGTGCAAAACAAGCAAGCCAAACAAACAAGTCAAATTGACGACCCAAACAGGCAACCCTTCTTGAACTCAAATCTGAGTCAAGAGATCTTAGACACCGCTCAACTTTTGATCCCGTCTGTTGTTGCTGTTGTTGCTTTCACAGCGCGAAATTGGGAAGTATTGTGTTGCCTCACGTTAGGATTTTGTACTTTTTTCACAGTGTGAGCCCAATAACTTTTGAAAGCCTGTATTGTGGGGTGCCTGGTTTGGACACAATCTAAAATTTTGTAAAGTCAATTGACTTACCCTCAGGCCCATACATCTCATTTCATTTGCCTTGGAGGGGGGCTCAGAAATGAAAATGCACACCAGAAAAGCCAAGTCAATTCAGTTTGAGTAGTATCTGATGGTTGGAAGTCATCTACAACAGCTGCCAAAGTTGGGTGGCTACCTTGAATTTTGTTGTTTCTTGAGTAAACATGGGCTGGTAAACTTTTGTGTGATTGTCTGGGAAAAATGGAGCCTTCTGAGGTTATTTGAAGCATCTGTGAATATCCCAGCTCTGACAACTGGGTAACTTTCCTTTTGGCACTTTGGTAGCCATTTTGATCTCCTTTTTACTATCATAATATGGTCATAGTTGGTCATTGCACTTTTACACACCATATATAAATAACGAACTTACCCTCTTTGTCAATCAATTGACTTACCCTGAAAAGTTAAGTCCAGCCAAGACATTGGGGAAAAAAAGTCAGTTGACTTCAGTTCCTTCTCCTGTGTCCACATTGCAACACAAAAAGTGCTTTGATTGCAATACTTATGAGCTTGCAACGCTTCATTTTGTGCTGTATTGTGTTGCTTGCACCGTTTGAATAGTTGTTGTTTACACTTTGTCAAGCACCCCGAAAAGAACGAAATGAGAAAAAAAGAAAAACATCACTGACATGATGCACTGTGTTCCCAGTTTTTAGTCGCGCGAAAGGCGACTAATATTGTCAGTCTGTGTCTGTCTGTAACGCTGTGACCTAGCCCCCCCCCCTGTAGATGAAATTTCACTGAGAGTCCAGAGTGCTATGCTCAGCTAGCGTTGGGCAGCTGAAGGGCTAACATCTCTCAGGACCAAGCATGAAGCATCAATATGAGGTTCTGGAGCATCAGATGGGACTTTAAAATTGTTAGGCCTTCAGACCACCCCCAACCCCAATGCAAAATTGGACTTAAGCTCTGGAGCAAACGTTGGACTTTTGAAAAATTTTGGGAACTTTCATGGGAGATGCAGATCTGACCTCAAAATATTCAGGCCCAGGTCTGGGACTTGGAAAATGTTCAGGCTGGACACCCCGCTTTCAGGAAATTTCATGGAAGATGCAGATCTTATCTTACATTTTTTTTCAAACATTTTGGACCATGTCTGGGACTTTAAAATGTTTTGGCCAGACCCCCCACCCTGCGGGCAAAACTGGGACTTAGGCTCAGGGCTCAGTTGGAATCTGGTAGCCGAGGAAACTACATCTACATCTCAAGGGTGGACGCGCGACAAATGCCCTGCAAGGCATGCTCGTTTCTTTGCATGTCAGCAGAAATGCGTGGGCTGTGAAAAGCCTTTTTCGTTTTTGGATCGAGTGAAAGTCATTTTGCAGCGTACAGATGAAAGACAAAAGAGAAAGAATTTTAAGTTTGCTGAATTTTGATTTCTGACTTCATTTGACCCTCAATCAGAAGCAAAAAATCAGAGAATGAAGGCTGAATTCTGATAGTTTGAGAGTTTGGACACACTCTTTTGTGTCTATCTTTTCACCCTAGATTTTGAGAATTTGGCCAAAGCTTAAAAAAAATTAGCCACACTTTGCAGTCACAATTACAAAGCAAAGTTTGAGAAGTTTATTTTTTGTCGTACAATGTTTGGCCAAATTCTCTCTTTGTCAGCCAAAGAAGACTTGAGAATTAGACCAAACGTTTTGAGAATTTGGGCAACTTTTTGAGAATAAAGCCAAATTTTGCAGCGGCCCTGGTCCAGATGTGATTATCTGGATGGGTTTGGTCTGCAGGTCTGGCTCCACTTGTACCAGCTGGTCCAGTTCTACCAGTCCAGTTCCATAATACCAGTTCTGCTGGTTTGTTTTGCTGGTCCAATTCTGCAGCGAACATTTGCTTGTGAAATTGGGTTGCTTTTGAATGGCATGCTGACTTCCCATGTCACCAAACGTTTCGCAAACCATGCTTTGTGGGAGACACTGAGTTAAAGACACTTGTCTCCACTACAAACTCGACTTTCTCGAGTGTGCTTTGCTGTTGTTGAAAAAAGAAAGGAAGGCGGAGGGAAAACCAGGCTCGACCGATCACCAGCTTGCCAGAACCACACTTCTCGCTCTCAAGTGCACTGCGACACTGTCAACTTTGCCCGTTTGATAATCTCACACTTGCATGCATGTATACGTGCAGCGCCTAAATATCGACAAGTACAGCAACCCATCTTGTTCCGAGAACTTTTTGTTCGGTGTATTTCCTAAAATCAGCAATGTCTGACTGGGTTGTCATTCCCGCAGCATCATGCCGCCCCCCCACACACAACCTGTTCTGAAACCTTGGTTTCCGGTTTGGGCCCAGGGCAACCAACTCTGAGAACTTGAGGTTTAAACAGGTGGGTCCAATACATTTTTGTTTGTTGGGGACGTCAGAACAACCATCAGGCTCTGAACCTCACTGTTCACGGTTGAGTATTTTTGGAGAAAAACAAGATGCTCGTCTTCTTTGTAGCCCCCTGAGCCTGCTCATGCACCTCAGGGGCTGGTGCAAACCAAAGAAGATGTGGGCCAAAACAATCACAGAAAAGAGGGTGTGGCACTGGTGTTTCCATTGGAATTACAGTTGCTCGACCACCTCCTTCTGTGACATTTGATGATGCCATGCAGAGATTTGGGAAGAATGAATCTAAGGGTTTTCTACATCTGCTCTGCATGAAACACACGCATGCAAAATCAACGGGTGGGAAAGTTGACAGTGGAATTTTCACTGGTCATGGTTCTCCAAACAGGAATTGGAGCCTTGAGAGTCTGGCATCCTGTATTCACAGACCGAGTTGCAAGTTCCCATACAACTGATCAAAACGGATATTTAGTGAAATTTGTCCCAAGCATGCACTGCAGAAAGAAACCCCTGGCAAGTATATATGCACTGTGGAGTGACTTGAATTGAACTCACCTTACTGGAACCGGGCCAAGTGGATGGCAAGTGCCATCTGGATAACCAGGGTCCGGAATGAATGGTTGTAAAATGGTGCTCCCTCTGAGTAGAAATTAACCACTGCATCCACAACTTGGGTAGACAGGGGCTGCATCCCCATTTGATGACTAAAGAAGTAAATTTTGCGTACAATTT
>JAAUXT010149708.1_pt1 | contig 48448 bp, 49 predicted proteins | sample 7278171 | NCBI WGS metagenome assembly JAAUXT01 (sample SAMN14350112, study PRJNA611818) | marine sediment metagenome | isolation source: surface marine sediment (1.8m) | place: French Polynesia: Moorea | collected 2018-08
AACACCTCAATGTTGGTACATGGACAAGCCTGTCGGCATAAATGTCCTGAGCAAGTGTGTCGGCAATTTGATGAGTCGCATTGGAAGGGAGGGGAAGTTCACCAACCATTCCTTGAGGGTCTCTGCAGCTACCAGGATGTTCAACGATGGGGTTGAGGAGCAGGTCGTCAAAGAAAGAACAGGTCACAGATCAGATGCAGTACGTGCGTACAAGAGAACGGCAGAACACTTGCTTCAGACAGCTGAAAAAGCAGCCATCGGTGATGACAGGCCTGTCCACTCTAAATTTCAACATGACCAAGAACCAATCGAGCTAACAGTTGTGTCAGAAAAATCTGGTGCGCAAAAGTTGGTTGATGTCCTCAAACATGTTGACACAGGATCATCAAAGGTAAAGAGAGTAAAGTTCGAGGTTCAGTTCCATGACAAACAGTGACCGCCGTCGTGCAAAAAAGTGATCGCCATCGTGCAGAAATGTTGTCAGTTTCACATGTTCATTTGACCTTTTGATATACTCAGTTGAATAAACCTGTTCAGTTCCAGCAAGACAAACATCAGCGTGACTCAGTGCCGTGGACGACTGACCATTCGGTCAACGCTCCGTAAATAGCGCGCGTGGACAAAACTCAACCCAGCGGGGTAGACCTGCACTTCAGAAAAAAAACTAACTCACCAAAATTTCTTCCTTCGCGTCCGTGCCCGAGGCCCAAATCTTGCACCGAAAGGTGGAGTTGGAAATTTGGCAGTGTTTGACATGTCAATAACCCAGTGCTTGGGATGACTGCAACCCAATACAAGCTAATGCTTAATTGGTTGACAACATCTCTTGTCGCGTGCCCCTTCATTGACGATAAAAACCACGTTCTGATTGGCTGGAGATGTTTTTGGCCTTTTGTGGCACGCGCCAGTGAACCCACGGGGTGCGCTTAAAAGCATGGCTCGTGCCTACCTCGCTCCATCCATCACTGACAAGCGTGACTAAGAAGGACGAACTTCAAGAACGTCTTCATTTGTACTCCGTCAATTAAGAACTCGATACAAGCCAGAGACATTGATTTGGAGGCTTTGTCAGGGTTGTGTTGACACCGACATCAGTCTTCATCCAGAGTTGCAACATCGAGTATTGCGACTCATTTGTCCGAGATTTTTGGATCACAGAACTTTCACAACTGGTGCCACAGACTTGAACTTTACACCTTGCCAGAATGACGTCGACGATGATGAACACAGGAGGATTCTGGAACTCCAGCCCCCTGTCCAACCTGAGTGATTTGGATGTTGCCTGGAGTCCGAACTCTTCTGGGTCGGACCAAGAGAACCAGTACGCCTACTTCCCCTCCACCCAACAACTGCTGAGTCCAACCAGCTCAACTTCCACCAACATCAGTTTACCTCCGAAACGGTAAGCATTCACTTTGAACTCGTCTTGATGCAAGCGTCTGAACAAGCCGGCTTCAGAACTTGTTGAGCAAAAACTGTCTTGTGCTTTTCAGGAACAAATGCCCGATGAAGAAGATGCATCAGCGGAACGCGGCGAATCAGCGGGAACGGAAGCGAATGAAGACCATCAACGACGCGTTCGAGGGACTGAGGGACAGAATTCCTCTCGCGGGAGGAGACAGAAAGCTGTCCAAGGTATTTTATTTCTCAATGTACTCACACTCTGTGCACGTACACCTGTTGATGAATAATTTCTAACAGAAACCCGCATCTTTGCGAAATAGATTCACTTTCTCACTGTCTTTACACTCCGTACACTTCTTGATTTGTTGTTTTCCGTGCGGGTTGTTCACTGACCGAAAGGTGCGCTTGTGTTGCAGGTGGACACCCTGAGACTGGCCATCAGATACATTCACCAACTGGCGGAGATGGTTCAGTCAGTCGAGTCGCCCGTCGGCTACAACGCTGCGAAGATACAAGAGGAAAAGGCGAAAGTGATCATCAGATGCCATGGTGAGTAACTCTTCATGTCTTGTCCAGGGTGGTCAGTCTCACCAGAACATTGGGATCTGCTGGATGCATTGGTGGCTTTCGACATGTCAGTCTGTGAAAGCTCGAAGAACGAGGCACGAGTTTCAATTTGTCCTGGTCCGATTGCTTGTCGTTAGATTTGTGTCCTTATCAGACTCAACGGATTGTCGAGTGCCATCGGCACAATTAGCCAGAGAGTGAAAAGTAGTCAAGGGATGAGCACTTGTGATAATACTTGCACAAGTACTTTTGTCAATCGGACAATGTGATGAGCAAACAAATCCAGTAGTTCCCTCACCTGATTAAGTTGCCTCAATCATCGTCTTTCATTGGGACTCGAAAACGTGGCAGCACTCTTCGTGCCTGCAGTTGGAGTATTTTCCCGGAGAAAATCTGACGAGACTGATCTTCTTGCCTCCGTTCGTTTCTGAACGCAGAAAGAACAAGTTCAAATCAGAAAAAAATCAGCACACAAAAACCCAAAGGAGTCTCTGTTGGTCCACTGAGTGGAAATGAAAGTCAAAATGATTTGAAAAGACAACACAGTAAGTTTGTCTTTACAATTCACTGTTTTTTGTCATTTAGTTTGACTAAAAATGGTGTGGTTACAATAAATATTTGCATTTGGAGTGACCTCTGGAAAATGCAAGGGTCAGGTTAAACATTTAAAATTCAACACTGAAATATTAACTGGGCTGCAGTAAGTGAGACAAAGTTCAGAGAAAATACAAAGAATCAAAGAGGTCCCCCGAGAAGGGAGAAGCGTTGGAATAAAATGCGAATTAATGAAGGTGAATGAAAACATTCACATTCTGATGTTCAAACATTCGCTTTTGACAGATTTGCAAGAGTTCAAACAAGCAAGAGAGGATTCAAAGAGGCAAAGAGCGCTCATTTCAAAAGCAAAGCAGGAAGGTGTTGGGTGATGGTTTTGCTGAGATAATTAGTTTGATCAGTGTCCAGGTCGTAATTCGGGGTGACAATGTCGCAGAAGTTTGCGTGACCCTTTGTGACAGAACGTCTCCAGAGGTTCTCGTGAAACAAAGCCCTGACACTCCTTGAAGGAAGTGGATGATTGCCGTGGTAATTTTGAATGGTTCCAATTTCTCCAATTTCCGTCTCTCGTTCTGTATTTCAAATCAAAGAACTGAACAACCAACTTTCAAAGCGACGTGAGACTTTTTGCTCGATTGAAATTCTTACTTCCACAGCATTTCACTTTCTCGGACTGAGCTGAACAGACAAGAAGTTACTTTTTTGAGTTATCGTGTTAATTACATCGATTCGGGCTGTTGACAAAACTGGATAGCTGTCTGATTGTGAGGCTTCATTGGACAATTGATTTTGGAGTGAGCGATCAATGCGACGGAGTGCGCTTCAAAGAAACTGGAGTGAGGTGAGGGGGCACCCAAGACAATCGTGAGTGGGGATGATGCAGTGTGACGACAAATACATAATGCAGAGGGGAAATGAAGCCAAAACAAAAAAGGAAAGAAGACAGGTGATACTTTGCCACGCTATGTTTTCAATAAGAAGAATGACATTGCACGTCTTTGAAGCTCAGTGCTTCACATGATGTGTCCTCAATGTTACTGAAACGAAAGCGCGCTCCAGAAACGGGACAACGTGGCTTGAAACGCCGCAGTAGTGGTGACGTTTGAGCTGTGGCGTTGTTGTTCTCTTCAGCAAATCAAATGGACACGAAACGAACATTTTCGTTCACACTGACTTTGATTTGTCTTTTCAGGAACGAGCAGCATGGAGCATCAACACTATCCATACCAAGAAGATCCCGTGAACCCCATGAACTACCCTCTGTACGGACACTCACTGTCATGGGAGGACACCAACAAACCCAAATATGGGCCCAACAACACCTTGTGTGCGAAAATCTGGACTCCTCAAGTGGAAACGTGCCTCGCCACAGAGGGAAACGACACGTACACAGACACTGAATTCCCGCTGCTGTGAAATGGATTCAAATTCTACTCGCCACATGCATTTCTTCTTCATTCTCTTGTACGATACTTCGGACATTCCACTTTTCACCCACACTGCCATTCATCTCAAGTTGTTTCAGTCTCTTGTGTGCAACAGGGTACCAACAGAATCTGCGTTTTGTGACTTGTGTTGGCAATTCTTTTCTTGCAGTTTTGTGCCTTTCTGATTGCATTGCATTTGTTGGTGGACAGAATAAAGTCCAACGAAGTAATTGCTGATAGCAATGGTATCCTCGCGTGCATCCGATGTTTTTGTGACGAAGGCAAGGAATGTATTACAAAATCAACTGCGGCGTGAGAGTGCCCAGGTGGGCTGGCAAGCGATTTCACATTCAAGGCACGAGTCGGGCTTTTGTTTGCAAGGCACAAATGAGATAATGAACAATGGTTTCAGCTTATCAGTTCTGCCTCAGCGCTGAAGCACAGAGGCTGCCACAGTTGGACAAAACCACGTTGTACGCTGGCGCCCCCTGAATGATTTCAGTCCTTATTTGGTCACATTGTGAATTTGTTCTCAGCACGACCTGCGTGGATGCTTTTTGGTGACGGAGATACAAAGAAATAGCAAGTACATGTGCAACCAATCTGAGCTTTACGATTTTTGTGGATATTGTTGAACAGTTACACGTTTATGATACAAACCTTTTGAACAAAAAATCTGCTGATCGTTGTTTTATTGTCTTTCCGATCTCAAACGAGGGCGACTCTCAATGAAGAACACACTCACCAATTCTGAAGACAAATCCACCGCATCCGGTACCCCGAGCAACAGCGGCTCTGTGGAACCCGAACTCCTTGCGAACCGAAGACCCTTTTTCGCGTCCGAGTGTTTGCCACTGTCCAAATCGCACTTTCTTTTCCTGTTCACTTCGTCCACGGAAGCAATGAATGTTGCCGAAAATCGTGCTCAAAGACTCTCACTTGGAGACACGTACAGGAGTGCACAAACGCACAAAGAAGTGGGATCGTGAGTGGTCTGACAGTGGACCCTTGGGGAGGCATTTCTCTTTGAAGAATTTTTGCAACGCCATGGGTTGCGCAGTGTGGATCATGCATGTCTGGATGCGGAGAGTCACGTGGAATTCCTGCACTGGGACTTTGAACTTGATTTGGTTGTTCTTGGCAGTATCACTGGAATGACAACCACCAGAGGGTGTTGAGACACTCCATCAGTGGGGAGTCAATGAGATATTGAATCCTTTGACCTGGACACACGCGAAAAGCAACTCCCCCATGAGAACAACATCCTTGGAAGTCGGACACGAGCATCTACAGATCCAAACGACCTTGTTCAGAGGGTCATCCTCACCACAAGAGCGCACAAATTTTGGTTGATCCGTTGTTACCAAAGGAGTGATCCTGTTTGTCAGGGTTGTGCCTTGTGGCTGACCCAACCTAGGCCTTTGATCATCCAATGGCAATCAGACATAACATGTTCTTGTGGGTGAGGACTGTGCACACTTTTGTTCCCCACCAAAGTTTCAGGAGACAAGTCACGTGGGGTTGGTTTGGTTGGTGGAGTGGTTGTATTCAAGATCTGACAGTCACAAGCCACTTTCCTGTTCTCAAACCCACAAGCACGTGCACTGATGTGCTGCCAGTCCTCAAGTTGACAGGAGTTTGAGTCTTGGCCGAACGTGACACTGCATGCATGTTTAATATTTGGCGGATTCCCGTCTTGCTGCAATTTCTTCAATTTCCGAAAAAAAGTCCCCAATACTTGTCTGTTGTTGTTTTCACCTCGCCGGGAGCGAAAAAACAGAAAGATGCCGGTGAAGAGAGGCGGTCTTGTGTGACTACTTAGCCTTGCTTGTGCGACGCAGGAGTGTGTGACTGCCGTGGGGCTGCACTGCGCGGACCAAGAATCCACAATAAAGTCACGCGGAACATGAAACGGCTCGAAGGGACATTTTAGCGAGAAACAAAACTGTCAGTGCCATTCTTGCTTGAATCTTCCACAAAATAGGATGTAAGAGCAACCAACACGTGAGTAGTCTGAAATTGATTTTTATTTCAGTCCGTGCGAAGTGCCAACCGCAGTGAATTTTACGTGCAACTGACTTCGCTGTTTGTGTGTGAGAGGGAAGTAAGATTCGGTCTCAAGCTGCAGTGTCTACGAGATGAGGTTGCATGGTTTTTGGTGGTGATTTCAACGATCGTTTCCACGGAATTCGTCCAGTGACAGTTTTTTGTCAACACTTGAAATTCTGTGCGTGGGAATGCTGAGTTAGGGCTCGTACACACTGCACCACGCAGTGACCCTGACCAATGCATTGCACTCGGGGTGGGTCACTCAGTGATGTTTGTTTTTGCTGGTCCAGCTTTTTCTTGGCTTCTATAGACCTCACACAAATTCCTCCAGACAGACAAAGACTGATCTTTGCAGGAATCCACAATTCTTATTATGTCTTGTGTGGCATATCCACAGGTTCACCTCAAAGACTCCTGCCAGCCACCACAGAATAAACAGATAAAATATGCACAAGCAGCCAAACTGTGGAAAATGCAGTTTTTCATGTGGTACTTACTGTCAATGACCCCAATGTATCCAAACCAGTTTTATTCTGCTCTATCATCCTTGAGAAGAAGCTGACTTAACATGGTCACCGTCTCATATGACAGTGTATAAGCAGGAACAAAACACCCCAAAACACAGAGCAACAGGTAGCACCAAGGTCAGATGCAACGTTGACACAGGAGAGAATGCAAAAACAACAGGAACATTTCTGTACCTGAACCCCAAGTTTGGAAATTGAGCACATGCTTGGGAAACCACGGAGCATGAGAGAGCAGACCGGCTGCCTTCCTTTTCCAACATGTGCTCTGCAAGTCAATGACATGCCACAGCAATGTTGTGTGAGGGTGAGTTCTGCAGGCTGCAAAATTTTACACAAGATTTACCGCTTGTCAAGAACAACGATCAAGAAGTTGGTTTGAAACACACAGCTTCTCTTGGCTTTTGCGTGTTGAGATCTCTTGGTTATGGCAACACCAATTGAAAATCTGAGCGTGTTCAATAACGCTGCCTCTTTCGGACGATTAAGTTGAAATGTTTTGCAAAAACTTCCACCATCAAACAAATTGCTCTTTAATTTTCTGGTTGCACAAGTTTATGTACTGTATCGTACCAAGCACTCAGACTTTTCGCAAAATTGTTCTGGCAAAAAAAGTTTGAATCTTGACAAATTTATGTCTTTCCCTTTTCATAACTCAAAAGGAACACACTCTAAAAACTTATTTGTGGCAATTTATGGCGGTTCTATTGCAAGATCTATGGATTTGTCATTGGTTCAAGACTCAACCCTCCTGATCAAGCCTCTTGTGCTCAGACCCCTTGAGTTGCTCAGACAAACTGACTTCTGAGTTCAAACACGAGACCGTCTAACTATTGTGACCCATCACGTATGAGAGTCGCATACTTTTATTGTTCAATAATTCAAATGAAACAGATCGTCTGACTGCATGTGACACACTCTCAATTAATCACTGCTATTTCTATGCGCTTCATACGACATCCCGTCCCAGTCTCTAAAAACTTTCCCGGTGGATGCACAGCATAAGATTTACGCTTTTTTCGTACACATGACAAACTCTTGTTCTTGTACCTGCGCCAGGAATTTATTTGTGATTAAATTTTATTGCTTTTGGTGAAGCTCGGTGTGACTGAAGAGTGGGTAGTCATTAACTTCATAAAGTCTGGGGTTTGCAAATAAAACGATCAGATCTCCATTTCCACACGCAAACGAAGACACACATAAATCCACCCAGACGACACTACTGTGTATTGTGTGTGTTATTTAGAGGTTCGCTGATTACACACTAGATTCTACACAGATCCAATATCACCATTACAGGAGGAGGGAGGCCTGGATGATGTGACTTGGTTTCCTGCCCGCCCAATGGCAGATGCATGTCAAGAAATCATAACCGTCGATCACGCGCTTTTTCTCAAAGTTGTGCATAACAACCGCGAAGTTGGTTTGTTATCAAAATCAGCGATTACGGAAATTGCTTGACATTGGCCAACTCAACCGCGTCGTTTGCTGCAAGCAGGATTTTGAGCGTGTCAAATTGAAGCCAAAAATGTCCGTTTTCTCTGGAAGCGTCTCGCAGATCTCGGAGCAACTGGCGAAAGCCTCGCAAAAGGCAGAAGAATTGTCATGCGGGAATTGACGTCAAAATACCTTCCCCCGTCTTTCCTCTCATGCTGTCCTGGACATGACTGACAACTTTTGTGCAAAGTCGCACGATTTTGATTTGTTCTGCACAAGACGTCACATAATTTTCTCTTTTCGAAGATTGATCCTGTGGCTTACTGCACACAACCACCTGCGGCATAAGGTGTGTGAGCTTTGTTGGGGCACATTGCATCTTGATGCAGCGACCAGAAAATTGTGATGGCTGAAGTGCATCCAGCCACATTACACAGATGATTTTTAAAGCAATGCGTCACGTCCTTGTCCAAAGGTGTTTTGACAACCTGCATACATGTGTATGACAAACAGACATCCCAAAACTTGTATTCCAGAAAGTCAAATGAAATGTTGTCGTTGATGTGAGCGAGTCTCCTGAAGGGATTTTGAGGTTAAAGAGAGAGAGCAAATCGTTTGGATGTCAGCAACGAAAACAGTACTTTGTTTGCTTTTTCTTTTTCGGCTTTGTATGGTGCACGGAAAATCGCAGAAGAATGGATCGACGTGGATCTGTCACTAGCATAAGACCACTGAGTGCCTGAGCACCAATTACAAGACAACAGTATCACGACCACAAACTGCAAAAAGCTGCTGACTCCACATTTGCAAGAAAAAGAGTGCAAAAAATCACCCTGTCTTTGGCGAGCAGCTTGGGTAACAAGCCCCATAATTCAGACAGAGGGAAGTGTGGATGTGGCCTCAGACAAGGAGCCACGCTGGCAACCTGAGGTTTGCGCTCTGCTTTCCTCGGTTCCTGTCAGACATTTTGGAACGAGCCACACTTGAGAACATTTTTCCACAAAATTTAGTCTTGATTTTCAGAGGCAAAGGTCACATACGCCGCCGCAACCTGTAATTGGTTGTCATTTACTCATTCTAACCACGTCGAAGCAAACGTTATTAAATTCACCAAATGGCGAAGTCTGTGGTCTCTATGAGACTGGTTATCATCGGTGATGTATTAATCAAGACCTGTCGAGCCGAGTTTCGAGTTTCATGGTGGAGAAGACAGATAGCAGCACACAAATTGGGAGCATGTCTTTACAAGAAATGCTTGGGGGTTTCATTGTGACAAGAACTTTTTTACTGTCTCAAAAAACTGTACATTGTGAGATGATAAAACATAATCGCACTTCACACTGAGTTAATTTTTTGGCCGTTGATTTGTGAAAAATAGTGACAGTAATGTTCCCAATGATATCAAAGTCCGTGTCGCACGTAAATCGCGGCTCTTGCGGAAGTTGCTGAATTGAAAAGCATTGAGGTAACTTTGATGTCTGTCAATTATCGTGTTCTGCAACAGGGAATATGTTCCTCACTTCTCCAGAGGCAACTCATTGTCAGTTTTTATTGCCGACATCATTCACCCAAAGGGACAGTATCAATATTGATATTTCCAAACTTTTTCAACAGCGCAACTTTTAGAAGTCTCAAAATGGACTTTTGTGTTTGAGCAAATACTTGCTTTGATGATACGACGATGCAGGAATGTAGTGTCATGCGCTTGTGAGGTAAGTGACTTGTTAACGTGTCGTTCTACCCTTCCGAGTTGTTTCTTCTTTTTTATCAAACCACTTGATTTCAACACTTGCAAATGTTCGGTGTTGTTGTTGGCACAAGGTCCGTTTTTAGTTCGGCCAGACTGTGGTGGTTAAAACTGTCCTCGGACAACACTGTTGGTGTCAGGGTTTTACCTGCACATGTAAATCGAACGTGCTGAAGGAAGGAAAACTCCCAGACTGGAACTCACCAGACGAAATTAAAATCCAGTCACTGTGTGCGTTTGCTCCACACAGCAGGTCGCCAGTCTCAGTCCACATGAGGGGGCTGAAGTCACAAATTTCCTGAAAGTTCCAGACTGCCCTGCCTGTTGCTACTAATTTGCCGCAGTTACGTTGGTCATCTTCCTCAGTACGAGTTTTGGGAAAGACTAACTTGGTGACACCTTCAGGGAACGCATGAACATAAAAAGGAGATTAGCAGAAGAGGGATGGCCTCACAATTTGTACTTGACATGCCTCAATCCCCCGAAGCAGCGTTTGTGCTGTCAAAGGAGACATGGCTTCTTTTCTTCAAAGCGAATACAAGAATTAGTTGGAGAAGTACCCAAAAGTTGTGAAACATCTTGCCGTAATCATTATCTTGGCTTCTCCACGTAGGACTATTGCCTGCGTGCACATCCGGTGCATGTGCAGAAAAGAAGAAAACATTCTTTTTTTCGGAGGTGGAGCTCCATGTAGGCAGCGTCAATAAAGCCTTCTTTCTTCCCGAGCCACTGCAGATTCTCAATGATGCTTGAGACTTCGTGGATGTTAAAGGCGTGACGGTCGTGATGTGATGAACGTAAAGCTTGATTCACTTTTCTTTGTTTGCAAGGGTAGACCAACTGCAACACTAGAAAGTGAAAGTCGTCGTCTCGGTTGGGACGTCTTCAAGCGTACAAGACCTCACAGAAAGTGCACATTTTTTAAACTTGCCAAGAATAGTAATGAGAGAAAAACATTTGAACAAAAGAAAGAACCCTGTGTAAACAAGATGCCCAAAGTGGACGCGGCGCGCCAGGCCTGTGGTCGCAGCTGCAGTGGTACCGACTTACACGAAGCGTTTGGCGTCGGCGGCTCGGCTCGGCTCCCCGGTGCGCGCCGCTCGTAACCTGCACACGCACTCAGTCCCTGGCATGTATCACACCTACCTGCCCGCTGAGATACAGCCTCGAGACAAAAGGATCCAATCGTAAACAGGGACCGGCCCCAACATTGTTTATCAAAGGATGAACTCGAACTGGCACCGGAGGAAAAAAACTGTCACTTCCTCAGACAAATGCTTGATTCGAGACCTTGTTGCCTTGCACATTTGTTTTCACACAGGATGTGAGAGGTGTTATTTCGTGAGGTTCTTTTTTGGCCAATTTTTTGTTGCTGTGCTGGGAACTCAGAGTTTCTGCGACGCTTTGGCACAATTGGTGACAAAGAACGCCCCTTGCAGTGCTTGAAACAAGATCAAGTCAGTCCAAGCAGAAAATTGCTTCAATCTGGATGTTTTGTCTGAAAATGAACTCGTTTGCAAACAAAGACACGCAAGGCAAAATGAAAATAAATTTTCACTGATTTGTGTTTCAGATTGGACCATGAGTGCAGACACTTAGTTGTGTGTGGAATCGGACAAGAAACACACACGAAGGGCATGGAAGTCACACCTTGAAGGTTGTCGGAGTATTGGATGTCGCCAGCCAAGAAAAGCAGACCTCAAAATGGAATTCAGCATACGTTGTTGTCATTTGTTCTTACTTCAAATAGTACTGCTCGCTCAGCTGAGTCTCATTGCATGCCAAAGACAGAATCAAAGTGAGTAAAAACTTTTTTGTTTTTTTTGGAACACTCTGAGTCGAAAACGTCTTTCATTCAGGTTTTAGACGTGCCAAAGATACAGATGGCAATGTTGGCATGGTTATTCGTCGCAGAAGGCTGACGTCTGCGATTCCGTTTGGATTTCTAAGTCTTTTTGTCGTCGTTTTTTGTCGCAAAATATCCAAGTGGCCTTCTGGATTATTTGCTCGCGTTCTTCTGTCCAGTCTGCAACACCCTCGGAGACATCGTGTTCGTCATTGACTCGAGCGGTTCCATCAACGACCGAGACCCGGGCAACTGGAACCGCGTCAAGGATTTCACCAAGAACATCGTCAGCAGACTCATCGTCGGGCCGGACGACGCCCAGATTGGAATTGTCAAGTTCTCCACGAGGGCCTACGTGGAGTTCTACCTCGATCAGTTCAAGACGAACAGAGAGGTGAACCAAGCGATCGACAACATGCGCTACCTGGGAGGCAACACCAACACGTCGGGTGGGCTGTGGCTGATGCGGGAAGAGGTGAGAGATGGATGCGGTTTGGTGCAGCAAGGATGTCATTTTCTGACGTTCGCATGATTGAGGATTAAAATCTCGAGAGAAACCTGGACACACACAAACACACACAGATACGCACGCACACAGACAGACAGACAGACAGACAGACAGACAGACAGACAGACAGACACACACACACACACACACACACACACACACACACTAAACCTCTCGTGCCAGTCATTGGTGCACTGAGGTGGCTTCACGCATGTGTTCGCTACAAACTGCCGATATTGCTCTGGTTCTTACGAAAATCAGAGTGGACGAGAACAAGAACTTACTTCGTATGTGCGCAGGTTTTCAACGTAAACGGGCGCGCTCGACGCCCGAACGACCGCGTCCATGGTGACCGAGCGTTCGCGCCGAACACGGCGATCGTCATCACGGACGGCGTCAGTACGTGGGACGCCGACAAAACCATTCCGTACGCCAACGACGCCAAGAGGGCCGGCATCAAGATACTGGCTGTGGGCATCACCAGAGAGGTCGGTGCCTTTCTGCGAGATATCCTTTCACGCCCCATGGGGCACTTGGCTCTTTCAACAGTTCAATTGTATTCCAGGTGAACTACAGAGAGCTGGTGGGAATAGCCTCGAATTCGTCTTTTGTTTACAACGTGACGGATTTCAACCGCCTCGGAGACATCATAGATCTGCTGCTCGAGGAAACTTGTGTCACGAGGCCTCCCACCACCACCCCCGCGCTGCAGCCTCCAATGGGTAAAGAGCTCAATGAAAATCGTCGTTGCCGCACACGACAAGTATGTCTGGTATGTTTCTTGACTTTTGACAAAAAAAAACCAGCACAACACTGACCATTTTACTTCCTTCCTGCAGAATGCCGAGAGCCAGTGGACATTGTCTTCATCCTGGACGCGTCCGGGAGCATTGAGTTTGTGAACTTTGAAAGGATGAGGAACTTTGTGGCAGCATTTGTGGAAGAAGTGGATGTGGAACGTGGAGCCGCTCGGATAGGAGTCGTTGTGTTCAGTGACTCGGTGAGGGTGGGATTCTACCTGGATCAGTTCGCCTCCAGACTGGACATCATCGAAGAACTGCAGAGTCTCCCGTACTTGAGAGGCAGCACGAACACCGCTGGTGCTCTGGAATTTGTGTCCAACAGCATGTTCGTTTCTGATCGAGGAGACAGGAATAACGCCCGCAACGTGGCTTTTCTCATCACGAACAGCCAGTCAAACAACAGAGAGGAAACCATGGCAGAAGCCAAAGCGCTGAAGGACAAAGGAATTCATCTGTTCGTTGCTGGAGTCGGTGCGTCATTTTTATACAATCTATCCTTGCCAAATCCTTGCTTGGTAGCTTCAATGGAAAGGAAACGATTATGATCTCTGAAACCATAATACCACGAAATCCTTTCTCCCCTTCGTTTTTGACACACAGTGCGTGTAGAGAGGACAAAAATTCTCGTATCCTTGGTGGTTCTAAACCTTGACTTGGAAAAACTGCTTCCACCTTCCAGCCGTAAAAGGCAGGGCAGAAAACAAGCGCACTTGTTGTGGCTTGTCTGTTCGAACATTGAACCTTTCCTCAACCAAACGAAACGTTTTGTTTTTGGTACAATTGCAGGGGACTGGTTGGATGAGGATGAGCTTGAAGCGATTGTGAGCTACCCGAGCGCAAGGAACCTCTTCAGGCTCAACAGCTTCGAGTCCTTCGACGACAGCTTCAGACGAACCTTCAGGGAAACCGTTTGCAACAGTAGGTTTTCACGGTGTCACCTCTGGCGTCTGAATGAGCAGAGATCTGAACCGATAAAGAGCCTCAAACACAGTTATTTGGTGTGTTTTTCTATAATTTGTCAAATTGTTTCAGACATAAACGAGTGCGCAAGCAACCCTTGTCGCAACGCGGTCACTTGTAACGACGCCCTGGGGTACTACTGGTGCCTGTGCCTCGACCGCTGGGGAGGAGTCGACTGCAGTGAACGTGAGCCATAAATCACAGAAAAAAAGTGTCGAAAAGTCTGCACTTTGTGCCTTGCGTTCGTCTCCTCTCTGTGAACTTAATGAGACACCGCTCGAGGCTGAATTTGAAAGTGTACGAATTCTGCACCACTTGGACGTTCCGAATGCACTCCCAAATCTCAGAACACTCAAGCAAACGAGCGCATCACTTCCAGCAAAGTTCGAAAACTCGCGTGTGTGCTCCGGACCTTTCTGGGTGTACTTTTCGATCCATGGTTCTTTTTTGAACAGGTTGTGATGCTCAGATAGATTTGGTTTTCGCCTTGGATGCCAGTGGCAGCATTGGCAGGCAGAATTTCGAAGTCATGATTGATTTTGTGAGGAACGTCATTCAGGGCCTCCGGATCGGTACACCTGAATCCTCCAGACCTTCCAGGTATAAAAACAGAAGCATCGCACTTTGAAAGTTGCAACATTGAATTTGCAAATTGAACTCAGTTGACACAACTTTAATCGTTTTGAAATCAATCGCCCCTCAATATCTAAAAATTTTCATTTTGCGTTTCTCTCAGGGTCGGTTTGTTGACATACTCCAACAACGCAAGACTGTATTTCAACTTGAATGACTACGGGAACAAGTATGAAATTCTCAACGCTTTACCTCCTTACTACACTGGAGGAACAACCGACACTGCGGGAGCCATCAGGTGGGAAATCGTGTGATTCCCAACTGTTTTCATGATTGTCTTGCTTCTCAATCGGTGTCCGTCTGATGCGAATCTGTTGCAGATTCATGAGAGAAGAGATGTTCACTCCGGAGAACGGAGATCAGCCTCGAGCGGCCAACGTCGGTGTCATACTCACTGATGGCCGATCAAATGATGAACTGGCAACGTGGAGGGTACGTGATTTCAGTCAAACTCCTCGGTTCGATTTCTGGACGCTCTAGATCACCAGACCCTCATTGACAAAAGATCAATTGCACAAAACATGTTCGCCGATCTTGAACAATCGTCGCCTCGACGCAGGAGTCCGTGGCGGCCAGAGACGCGGGGATCGACCTCCTCGCCATCGGGGTCGGACCGCGCCCCCGCGAGCGCGAACTGCGCGCCATCTCCAGCGACCCTGTCGGCAACAACGTCTTCATGGTGGCAGACTTCAACACTCTGGAAACCATCCGGGAAGCCATAATCGACTCACTCTGTGACAGTCAGTGTCTTGTTCTTCATTTCGTTTTTAGTCAGTGGGTTGAGATGAAGGAGATTGCTGTCACTCGGCAGAACGTACGAGTACAAACACGCACACACAGACCCTTTGAATTCGCTGTTCAACACACATTGCTTCAGACGTGAACGAGTGTCGGAGCAGTCCGTGCAGGAACGGCGGGACGTGCGTGGACCTCATCAACGGCTACGTGTGTCGCTGCCCGAACGGTTTCACCGGAATCAACTGTGAACGACGTAAGTGAGCGGACTGCCTCGCTTTTCATGGACAAATACGCACGACGCACTCGAAACGGAAAGCGAGCTGCGCCGTGCCATCACAAGCCACATTGCTATCCGAGTGTCGCTTCTGCTCGACACTGGCAGGTGCTCGGGTTTGAACGTGGCGTGGTTACACTCCTCCAGGATTCACCCAGTGATGTGTCTTCCTTGGTCAGGATGCGACGGCGCCGCCGACATCGCGTTCGTGTTCGACGCGTCGGGGTCGATCCACCGCGAGCGCTTCCCGATCGTGCTCGACTTTGCGCAGCAGATCATCGCGGCGTTTGAGGTCTTCTCGACGCGCACGCGCGTCGCCGCCGTCAAGTGGAGCAACAGCGCTGAGGTCGAGTTCTTCCTCAACACCTACCAGAGGTAATGATTGCGGTGGTCTGAGCGATACTCGTGAATGGAGTGACAAGACGAAGAAAATCGATTTGTGGCTTTCTGCGTGTGGGCGTTTTCTTGAAAGTTCCAATTGTTTCGTTTTCTGAGAAAAAGTGAGAAAACCCTCGATCATTGGCTTTTCTGAGAAGGAGGAAATTTGTTGCGCAGAAAGCAAGACGTGATCCAGGCGCTCGGCTACACGGAGTACATCGGGGAGCGCACGCACACGGCGTCCGCGCTGCGGCGCATGCGCACAGAGATCTTCACGCAGCAGAACGGAGACCGCGACGACGTGCCCAACTACGCCATTGTCATCACGGATGGTTTGTACAGCCGAGAATTCTGTGTAAAACGCTCACGTTCTTTTGAAAAGTCCCAATTTGGCTGTGTCGTTTGTTACACAAATTAACGAATTATATTTTCCCAGGAAATTCCAACATAAACGAGCCCGAGACGTACACAGAGGCCGTGGCCGCCAAGGTCAGCGGGATCCACGTGATCGTCGTGTCGGTCGGGCGTCAGATCAACAGTCTCGAGCTCAAGGCGATCGCCAGTGACCCGGATGACAAGAACATCTTCCAGGTGGAGCGAATCTCCCAACTCCCAGACCTCATCTCCCTCATACCCGGGGCTCTGTGCAACGGTGAGTTCACTTTCCCTTTGGAATGAGCAAAAAGTTTGAACTTTATCAAGTGACGGGAAACTGTTTTGCAAAAGAGCCGTGTGCTGCTTCAATTCCCAAGCCAGACCATATACCCTGTCATCTGTTGGCGACAGCTATTCAAACGTAATTTCCAAGACCTGGAAGGTTCCACCAGACGTAGATGTTGTCATGTTTCCGCGTGCATGTTGCAGACGTGAACGAGTGTCGCAGCTCCCCGTGCAGGAACGGCGGGCGGTGCCGCGACCTGCTCGGCTCCTTCCTGTGCACCTGCCCCGAGGGGCGCGTCGGAGAGTTCTGCCAGTCCAGTGAGTTTTGAGCAGAACATCAATCCGTGTCACTTCTCAAAACCCGTGGTGACTTGATGACGGAATTTCTTTGGCTTGACTGTATTTTTGGAGTTTCTAAATTCAGCTTGCAGAAGACAGCTGGATGTAGTGTTCATGCTGGACTTGTCCGGCAGCGTGCAGGAGGAGTTTGAGAGAACGATAGCCTTCACCAAGAGGGTCATCTACGGCCTTGACATGACTTTCGATCGCACCCGCATTGGAATCGTCACCTTTGGAGACACGGCAACGATACAATTTGATCTCAATGCGTACAGGTTTGCTTCACAACCGTTTCACGCAAAATTGGTCAAGTGTTTCCTTTAGCCGATTTGTTCCCTTGAGAGAGTCCTTGTTGCCCGCAGAGCGAAGCAGGAGGTGCTGAACGCCGTCACCTTCTTCCCGAACCGCGGCAAGACCAACACGCAGGCGGCGTTGAGCGCCATGCGCCGCGATCTCTTCAGCACGGCGCGCGGAGACCGCGCCGGCGTCGACAACTTCGCCGTGCTCGTCACCGACGGCTACTCCAACATCAACCGCTTCAACACGGTGCCAGAGGCGCAGAGGGCCAAGGACGAGGATATTGGTGAGCTGATTCGCGTCTCACGGCATTTCAAGCCAGAACAGTCGTAGTGTGTCGTCCAAATGCTCGATGCAGAACCTTGGACTCTTGTCTTCCAAGTGCAATTTCTGAGACTGTTTCAGAATACTTTATTTTGTCTGATTTGTTTGTCTGAACAACGTGAAAGATTTGTCTGTCTGGAGTGGGGGCTTTCCACAAGACTTGTCCAAATGTCTGGCAGAGGCTTCTGTGGAACACAAAAACACCTGACACAAAACACAACTGTGTTGTGCTCAGTACAGGGACACTTGTCGAAATTGAAATTGTGTGGGCGAATCTTTCTGGTGTTCAACGCGACCGATCTGAACAAAGAGGTCTTTTCTTTCGAGCGCAGCTGTGTACGTGGTGGCGATCGGGCAGGAGGTGGACCCGGTCGAGATCGAGGCGATCGCCGGCAGGAGCGGCGAGCCTCCGGACAGCTACGTCCTCCGCGTCCAGAACGACAACGACCTGGATCGCGTCGCCGATGAACTCACGTCCAGAATGTGTCAATAGTGTGTTCACCGAGACCTGCCCATTCGCACTTGTTGGGACGGACTCGATTTGAACAAACGTGCACCATCTTTCTTTAGCGGCACAACATCATCAACGCTTGGACACTGAATCTGCGATGAGTTGCAGAATGCATTTGTGTTTGTGAAGTTCGGTCTCATCAGCTCGTTCTTTTGAACGAGGAATAATTTTTGGTAATGAAAGGGGTGAGACATCATTGGTGAGGTTCTGCACGGTCTTTTTCCACGCCCCAATTGCCAGATCAGTGGCACAGAAACCAAATGGTATTTGTCTCAGTGATCTGGCGATCAGGGCATGTCGGAAAAATGAGCGGACGTTTTCGCTAAACCTCCGTGTTGACGTCATGACAACGCCATTCTCAATCACCAACCACGCGTCTTTCATCTACTAGTGATCAACAAAGCAATGTAGCATCCACTTTTGTAAATACACGTACTTAGTGAGGTCTATTTATGTAGTGAACATCAAACTACGAGGCCCGTCGTTTATGAAACCATTTTTCTTCCGGTATGACAACAGGATTGCTCATATAATCACCAAAACTGCACAGGCACAAGACCAATCACCCATCAGCTTACAAGCAAATTATCAAATATATCAGAATTTACTTTCATAGTTCATTTCAAGTCCAAAATTGACTGGTTTTCCTTATGTGGCTATTGACTGTCAATGGTCAACAGGCTAAATTTAGTGCAACTCAGTGTACAATCAATAGTCACAAGCAAAAGAAGATTGTTTTTTATTGAATCATTGAGTCCTCAGGGAAAACCAAATTTGACTGAAAGCTGTTCCAAAATGAAGTAATGCAAGTCAAGATTGTACACAAAACTTTTCAGGGCAATCCACGAAGGTTTTGGGGTCCTACTGGATGAAAAACGGTTTCATAAACGACGGGCCTCGTAACTCTTCCGAACGTCTGGATTCACTGATCCCAAACTTTTGAAACGTGTAGCGTTGTTTTGTTTCGATCGAAGTCCCACAGGTCCATGACATTCAAACGGGTCACGCGGACTGGAAAATTTTGTTTCATTCGTTCGTCCTTCGGTTGTTCTCTTTTTCTTTCGCTTTCTCTCGACGGCAGCTTTTTGTGAAGACTGCGACACTTGACACTCACACAGATGCAATTATTTGTGCACTTCAATCAATGCTGTACTCGCACGAGTAACAATGTGAGAAACCAAAAAGGCTTGGTGCGACCGTGATCTCTACAAATACGGGATGCTGTTTCGTTCACGTTCTTGCCGAGCACCGTCGGTTCCGTGGCTTTGAACGTCATTCGAAATGCTCACAAAGTTCGATTCACTTGGTGGTGACTTTGTCTCCTTCTCGGCATCTCTCGCGAAACGTTTCTTTCTGTCGAGTTTGCCCGCATTAGCCACACGGTGTCCAGTTTTCCAAGCTGCATTGTAAAGTATCACATCCAGGAGTTCGAAAACTGTCAAAATGCTGCCACCAAGCAAGAGGCCCATGTAGCCACCAATATCACCTGTAAGGAACGATAAAAACAACTCTGGTTGCTCACTTTGGCAAACGTTACGCGTATGTGTGTGATGAGTGTGATGAGTGTGTGTGTGTGTGTGTGTGTGTGTGTGTGTGTGTGTGTCTGTCTGTCTGTCTGTCTGTCTGTCTGTCTGTCTCTGTCTGTCCGTGCGTGAGCGCGCACTTACCGAGAAGGTCTTCGTACGTGTACGCTTCCACCTCACTGATGGAATTGTAACTCAGCTGAGAAAAGTACACATTCACCACCAGAAAATTATCCCTGAAACATAACACGCCTTTTGATGAGCTTTCCTCCTTGGGACTTGACTCCTGTCCCGTGGAGGTTTTTGAATGGAACCGTAATTTGCAATGTGGAATTGTCGAGTGGTTGCTTCATTTCAGCGTCACCCTTTGGAGGGAACAAGAAGGCTGCGCCTGGAAAGTGCGAGATGCACTTCACCTTGAAATCAATTTTCGTTGAAAACCAATGTTTCAAAACAGTCAAAAATGACCAAAACTTATTTGTGACTTTTTCTGAAAACGTCAATGGAACCCCAACTGTGGCCAACTTTTTTTCTGAGACACCCCGATGTGGCGCCAGCAGCCTTGAGTGAGGGAGGCAGCTGTAGGAAGGAAGTTTTGAAAACATATTTGGAAACATACGCAATAAACTTTCCATCCATGGCCATTTCTTCCGAATATTTTGAGAGTAACAGGTTCACTTCTTGTACTGAGGAGGTCAAGTCACTTTTGAAATTCCACATTTCGTTCTTGAATATCTCCATTGTTCTGTGTATGTCTTCAAAGTAGGAATGGACGTGCTCCGATATGAGATAATCAGATTCCTGCAAACCACATCCAGGAAAAAAGACTGCAGTTCCAGGAGGGGTCATTGGTTGGAATATCATATCAGAAAACGAAGAAACTAGGTTGAAAATCAGATTTCGTCTCACCTTCTCAACAAAGTTGGTAATCGCTTCTTTTGTGTGAATCTGCGGGATTGTGTCACCCGATGAACTTGTTTCCTGTCAAACCGAGTAGATTCTACAGGTTTCCATTGCGATAATTACGAGAATGTTTCTTTTGTTTTGATACACTGCAACATTTTTTTGCAAGGCTGCTCGCAAAACTTCAGGGAAACCTACCATGACTTCAATATTGTTGTTGTCCAAAGTGACAAGATTTCTGAGCCAAAACTTCATGGCAGTCATTTCAAACGTGTTGCCGGAAAAGAATCGAGTTATGTTGGCAGCGACATTGAAAAGAATCCCGTACTTTTCGATGAAACATGCAGGAGATCTGCAAAGACAAATTTTTAACACGGTTGGAACTGATTTCGCATGAGTCACAAGCCTCATAACAGTTCAGTTTTATGCAAGAACGACCACTGAACTCACTGTTCAATGAGTTTGTCGTACATGTCAAACCACTGAAATTCCAGCCGTGCAAAGTATCTGCAAACACACACATTCAATTGTGAAGCCTCGCTCAAAGGAGACGCTTTCTGGATCCAAAATTGCCACGCCACCTTCTGCTGCACGTTGGTCAGAATCTTGTGCAGAGAATCGCACCTTTCTATTCTGCTGATAACTTCAATCATGAGATTTTTGGACAGATGCTGCAAAATTTGCTGTTTGGTCAGTGAGCCCCTGGTGTAAGAGTTGATGACTTCTTCGATGATTCTTTGGTCCTGGTAGAGCGGGGCGTAGATCACCCGAAGTTCAGCAGGAGTCGCTCTTCGGATGATCGGCTTTTTAATCTCCAGATCAAACAAATCGGGGTTTACAAGGTCCAAGGCTAGAATGCTCTCCTCGATAACACTGAAGTAATCTCCGAAGCAATCCATTATTGTGTCGAAGATGTGCAGGTATCTGCTGCAGTGTCCTCGCAAGGTTGCCACATCTTCCTGGGATAATTGTTCCTTTCCTTGGAACGGCAAGGTGCTGTTCATGACATTTGTAAATTGTGCGCGCACATCTGCACAGAACCGCTCCTTTTCAGTGGAAGAGTAAATTTCGCAAGGCAAGTCCTGTGCATCGTCCGAGCACAGGGATTCGTCAGTCTTGGTGCCCTGTCTAAGGGTGTATTCCTGCATGAGCGAGCTGAGAAAACATATCTTTTTCAGGATTGCAGTTTTACTCCACAGCAACAGTTTGTCGGATGGCACTGCGTAGTTGGACAGTTCGATGAAGCCTTCTGCCTCCGACTTAAGTTCCGTGAGATGGAGTTTCAGGTTGGTGACAATCGGGCCAACAGACCTGCTCACTTCGTGTTGAAGCGCGACAATGCGATTTCTGATGGTGTGGTAATCCGTGGCGTAGTCGAGCCGGTACCGCTCTATCGCGTCTTCTATTTTCTTCAGAGCTGATCCTTCTCTCATCCCGACGTGTTTGTTGACGACCCTGGATTGAGGTAAAAATTGACAAGTTTCTTTGTTTCGACCCAGTCGTTGTTGTCAACTGACAGACGTTGAGACGTTGAGGTCACATCCCTTGTGAGGAAGAACGAAAACGTTTCTTACTGTTGAATCATCTTGTAGGTCTCGCTGATGTTGAAGAAAACTTTGACATCATGAACGTAATTTCCTCTCACGTGATCCTGGGCATCTTTAGCGTTGTAAAACTTGGTTTTCAGTCTCGTCTCGGCTGGGCTCAGGATCTCATCCGCCAGATGATCAGACAATGCAGCGAAGGACACCCAAGGGTCGTAAAAACTCAACTCGCACGGTTTCAGGCATTGCTGACACAACAGACTCTGTAGAGTCGTGTCGCTGATGAAACCTGACAAAAAAGGGCATCACAGCTTCCAGTACACGAGTGCACAGCTGTCTTTTAACAAATCTCAACAAATCTCAATCTCAATCTTACTCTGATTCGGCATGAAGCACCTGAAGTAATCGTCGAAGTTGCAATGATCATGTTTGCCTGAAACATAACTGTCCAGTCTCAGACAGGCAAGGTACACCCTTCTTGAGCAGAAAAAGACTGGAAAGTTCAGTGAAATGAAATTACAAGACATGGGTTTTCGAGGCAGGGGTGTCTGGCCATTTTGGGTGAGGACCTGAAATGTCTCTAAAGTGTCTCTGGGTTTCTGATGGGACTTAAAATGGCCAGACACCCCTGAAAATGCAACTCGGGGCCTTTTTGGGTGTTTGGCAATGACAGGCCCCACCCGTGTCGTCTTGTTTCGGGGTCTGGTCAATTCATTACACCGGCCGCTCTCATCAGACCCTCCCACTAAAATTCCAGTCGAATCAGGAAACCACTGTCCGGTGCCTCACCTTGGTCGCCTTTTGGCATGAATGGTGCGAGGCAGCCACACGTGTCAAGTGTCACCAGGATCTCACACTCTCGTTTGCACCTCTCCCCATCGTAGGTCTCGAAAAAGTCCAAATTGAGCTTCCCGCATAAGCCAACTGGAGGTTGCTCACTTTTCACCTGCGCCAGAAATCGATCTTTTGTCAAGGGTACTTTCTCTGCTGAAGCAAAAGTTTAAATGACAAACTTGCTCACCGATGTCAGTTGCGCATCCACCAGAAAGTTCTGCCCAGGAGCCAAGGCATATCCCAAATCTTCAACTGCTGCCAAAGCATCAGGGGTGTGCAACAGAAGCTGTAGAGCCCACAGAAACCACAAATGTTCAGTCGAAAGCACAGCACAACGACGGAAAGAACGCTTTGCCTGGAGCACCAGAAGGAGTTTCTTAGACAAAGAGTCTATCTTACTTTAATCCCAACTTCGTTGTGAGGTCCTTCCATTTGGTCGTATCGCTCGATGTTCAGAATCATTCTCAAGCCATTTTCTGATCCTGTGGTGAAGGGAATGATGGAGTTTTGGAGGCAGTTTGCGAATCTGCTTCTCAAAGCCGACGACCGATAAGCGGGCAAAAATGCAAAATGGGCCGATTTGTAACTTACCCGTCGTTGTCACGTCAGTCTCAGTTGGGACGTACTTGTAACAAACGCCGAAGTCCGTCACAATCTTTTCAAAACTTTCTGGCAGAACCGGATCACCGTGCCACCAGGCTCTGCAAGTTGTATTCAGGGGAAAGCCAAAGATGGGTTGGATCTTGACACAGAAGTGCAAAGATGTCCTCCAACCTGATGACATATACTCGTATGGTTCAGGTTCATTTGTTTGACAGTTCACACAGCATCAACAGCCACCTGTATCTGACTGTGGTGGAATCATATTGTACGCGACGTCAAGAAACCACACGACCTTCTCGAATGACTTCCATCTCACAGCGCGACAATGAATCAAGTGAGTTGCGGACCACATTGACGCAGCAAGTCGTCACTTACTCGTGTATCAGATCTTCGGCGCTGTGAGATGCACTTTTGAGGAAGTTCACAAAATCCGCTCCTGGCACAAGAAAAATGAAAGAAAACACAGCATCAGCCCCTCGTTTCCACTGAGTTGGGCTTGGAATCGCACCGATTACAGAAAGACTTGTTTCGCTCTGTCCCAACCTTCCTGAAGCACATCGTACGAGATGAAGTTTCCATCTTTCCACTGCACTGTCTTGCTCTTGTTTGTGTCCACGCTCTCCTTGATTTCACCGTAGGAAATGTGACACACTACAGAAGACGTGAAGAACATTGATGCTCATGAAACTGTTTTCAATTTATCAAACAAAGTCAGTTGGAGACCTGTGGAGGGTGTGGACACTTACAGTCCGTCGTGACGTTTCGTTCGTCCGACAGATCTTTGCAGTCGTCGAAACCGTTCAGCAGAAGCAAGTTCGAGATACACCTTCCATTCTGACATTTGAACTGGTCAATGTGGCAAGCTGAAGTCGAACGATTTGAATTCATGGTGAATCATTTTGCAAAGGAACACAAAAGTGTCTACTTGTTCAGAAATTTAAGACTTTTTTCTGAGGCGGGGAGGGTGCTTTCAAATCTTGCTCATGAACAGAAGTCGCGTCTTACCACAGTTTGCCATTTCGTCTGAGAAGTCTCCGCAGTCATCTACTCCGTTACACACCTGCTTACAACAACAAATTTTTTTCATGCGCAGTTGTCAAGATGAAGAATCAAAACAATTACTATCTTTCAATCAAAACCACAAACCCTGCTTTGCTTGACACACTTGGTCCCGCTTTTGCAGGCAAATTCGCCAGTGGCGCAAATGTAACCTGAAAAATCAGTGAATGCAGAAAATGATTCTGTCCTGAGTCCGAGCACATTGAGCCGATGTTCGCTTCGCGCAGACTTGAACTCACCTGGTTCCTGCAGGCCAAGCAAATACGAACATTCTCCTTTGACGAGGGAAACATCATCTAAAGCCGTGCCAACCTAGAGAAAACAAAGCAGGCAGATCTTGACGTTATGGTCTGAACCTCTGGTGCTCGACCTTTCACGCGAGGACAATGTTGGACGAACAAAAGATGTTTCCAGACTTTACGTCTTGCTGCTCAGCAATGATCACTTGCCTTTCCATAGCCCTGGTAGCTCATGAATACAAATCTGAACTTGTAACCGACATTTGTGATCTCAATCTCAGTCAGATTCCACAGGTAGTCTCTGGACCCTCCGTACGCCTCCCACAGCTTCTCACGTCTGCCGTACAGATCCTGGGAATTGTTGCACAGAGATCAACGGTTCGTGCTTCCTTTATGTCACACCCACTTTGGGAGCATTGTCGAAGAGGCGCTCTTCAGATGTGAAAACGACTGTGCCGAGATCACCAAAACAGGATAAATGGTGCAAAGGACAGACCACGTACTTCAGTGAAGACAGCCACGGTGCCAGCGTTGTCTCCGTACATCATGTAGTGAAATTTGAGGCAATAGACTTCTGACGGGATGAGTTGTGTCATAGGTGACAACAGAACTGCAGGTTCATCGTTGTCCTCGTTTGGATAGTCAACCAGAATGGACTCTGAAAAGGGTCGGTGAACAATCACGTCACTCTACAAAGAACTGACCACAGCAGCAGCTTTGTGTCAATCACAAGAAATCCGTTTGAGTCTTCACCTATACATGACGGAATTCCACACGCTTGAAACTGGACTCTTTTGTCGACGGTGTAGCAGAAGGGTTCCTGTCGGTCGCCAAGCGGGTTTCGGCAGTAGTTGCTGTGCAGAGCAAACAAGAACAACCTCAAAATTACACACAACATTCTGTGCATGAGGAGTGGCGAGGGCAAGCTCTTCATGATCTTGGATCAACAAAATGTGTTCTGTCAACTGATTGCGTCGTGCCTCCACCAAGAAACTTCCCCAACTTCCCCACATCCAGGTGTTATTCCCACCTGGCGTTGGTTCTGGATCCATCGGGATACAAGTTGTCCGCTGTCATGGAATGGACATGCGTTTGGAAAGAATCCCATCGCTGGCAAGGGATACCTGTCCTCGTGCGCGACACCTTTCCCAAGTAATCCGTTCCTCGTGTTTCGTTGTGGAAACATTCGTCGTCGCCTGTCACGCAAAAGACGGCCACTCAGTTGAAATCGACATCACGGCCACGATCACTCAAATTGTGTACTTGTTCAGGTCAATGCGCTCACTGTTCTGCAGGACGATGTTCAAAGTGGGGCGGTTCTTCTCGAACGAAATGCCCTTCCGGTGCCACTTGCGCCCGACGCCGTCGGTCAGCGTGTAGCCGCACACGTACGCGCTGTCGAAGGAGCAGTTGACGCTGCGCAGCTCGGCGCTGCCGTCTGCAACACGAGGCGGGCGTCACGCGTGCAGAGACACCGCGCGCGTCATTTCAAGGACAAACGCAAACCACACAAGAGCAGTTGCTCTTTTGTTCTGATTTCCCACATTTCTCTGTTTCGAGTCATTTCAAACAGGAAAGCCTTGGTAAGTTCTTCGTGCAACTTTCCACTGGCTTGCGCACGCGACACGGCGGTCACGTTGCGAAAGACTCGTCTGAGACAAACCGCAGTACGGCACATCGCAGAATCTCGCTCCGAGCTCTGCCAGCTCCGCGTAGCACCAGGGACCCCGATCCCTCGCGCTGCGCGGATTCCTGCAAAAGTTCTCGGCCCGAGTCTTGTTGCCTTCCGGGAAGTCCGCATCGTCATACAGACTGTTGCTGTCCCACCTGTTATACAAAGAATGGTCTGGATAGCCGCAATGCCGGGTGTTCCAGTGCATGTAGGGAGAGAGGCACAAATCACTCTCCAGGCTATGCTGCTTGAATGAATGAAGACGAAGAGATTCTGGTTTTGACTCAAAGGGAACGTGGAATTCGGAAGATAGAATGTTTGACACAGCAGTGACCCCTTAGTTACCTCCTGCAGGTGTGTCCAGAGTCGGTGAGTGAGACTTTGCCTCTGTACTCGGTGCCAAACTTGGTCACTTTGCACTCTGCAATCAGGCAGGCAAAACTCTATCAAAGTTGCATCATGCAGTCTTTGAAAGCAGAAATGTTTACCGCGTGATTCCTCGCACAGGCACAACCAACACAACAACAAAGAAAAACATTTCACCTGATGCTGTCAGTAGGCCTGAAAGATAAAGGAAAATTTGTCCATAAAAGTGAAAAAAAGACTGATTCCGTGATTCTCACGCCACAGAGGCAAACAAACTGAGCGTACCACAGAGTGGAATCTCGCAGTACTGCCACCGTTTCGCTCGATCAGTTGTGTAGCACCACGGGCCTTGTGGTTCCAGGTCAGGATTGCGGCAAAAATTATCTGCGTCCGAAATGGTGGCTTCTGGAAAACTGGGAACAAAAAAAATCGACTCACCACACTTCGTTCTCAGAGCGCTTGTGAGACTTGATGTCCGTGCCAACCAATTGTCACAATTAAGAAAACAGGCAATTTTGAAGTGCTCGGTCATCATGAAAACTGAGCTCAGAGTCTTGGTGCACCTGTTGGAATCATTTCTGGCGTGAGTGTGAGGGAACTGGGAGTCCCAGCGCTGACACGTCAGGCCTCGGTACGTTTTGTTTGTAGTGCCGATGTATCCGTCACCAATCTGCGTTTCTTTGCATTCTGGGAGAAAAACGTGTTCACAAATCGTGTTTATGGTGAAGGATTCTTTCGCGCTTGTGCGTCTCGATTTCTGGAACAAACTCGACGGCAGCCGCAGTTTGACCAAGAGTGAAATGTTACTCTGCATGGGCAGTGATGCATTTGACCTCACCACACGGAGGAACAGAACACCGTTCAGTGGTCACGAGTCCTTCTCGAAGAACAAAGCACCAGAGACCGGACGGTGAGTGCGTCGGATTCCGACACTTGTTTCCCACCTTTGTCAGGCTTCCGTCTGGGAACCTGTCATCTGCAGTTAAAACGCACGCCTGTTGAGCTGGGGTCTTTGGCAGGCATAGCCAAGAGCAAAATCCAGGACCGTTTTGACAAGGCAGACCTGTCAGATTGTGGTCTCCAGCGAGATCTAACCAACTCAGACAGGGTGAACCAGAAACTGTGATGTTGGTGGGCCCAACGTAGTCAGTTCCCAGTATGGTCCGTCTGCACTCTGAAATCGCAAATTGGAAGAGTGGGTGACTGTCACCCCGCATTTGAATTCTTTCGTGCGAGGAATTTCATTTGAGATCGACCTTGAACTGGAGCTTTGTGTCTCAGCCCATCTGAAAAGAAAAAGGACACGAGTTGACAGGAAAGAAAATGGTTGACCGAGGTGAGCCACAGACTTCGACTGTGTAGTTCAAACAACGATACAAATCAATGCAAGAATTGCGCGAAATGATGTCAGAGTTTACTCGTGTCTCTGTTTCCACGTGTCAGGTGTGTGAGCTCACTTACCACATTGCCTCTCTTCGTCCGAGTTGTCCCCACAGTCGTCGACTCCGTTGCACTCCAAGTCACGGGAGAGACAAATGCGGTTGTTGCATTCGAATTGAGTGGGCTTGCAACGTTTGTACCCTGAAATGGGAATCGTGGTTTCACCTTCAATGACTGATGAACCACACGATTTACACCAATTATTTGTTGGCCTTTTTCTTTTGTCCTTGCAAAAGACAAGACCTGGACACATTGGAATGTCGCAGAAGGCCCAGTCTTGCTGATTCTGATCGCCGCGGACGAAGCACCAGGGTCCCCCGGGCCTGCGATCCGGGTTCCGACAACTGTTCCCCGCCAACTCTAGGGTTTCGTCGGGGAACTCCAAGAGCGCTTCATATGGGGGCTGAGCGAGATCCGCCAACACTGAAGAGATCCAGAACTTGGTTTTACTTGCGACAGAATGTGTTCCGATTGCCTGGTTCCACTTTATCAATTTGAGTCTGAGAGTGAAAAATGATATTTTTCAGTCACGTTTTGAAAAATTGGCGTTCTCCCAGGCGATGCATTCTCTCCCATCTGCTGCGTACGTTTGGTTTCCCAAGTAGAAATCTCCCAAACTGCTCCTCAGACAAGCGTGGCCTGGAAATATACAATCCGACCTTCACTCCTTTTTCGATGTGTGGGTTTTGCCAGCAACGAGCTTCTTGCTTTGTCAGGACATCACAGGACATCACTGGAAAGTGAGGTTGAGACTCACCGCAAGCCAGTCGTTCCTCCGAGCCGTCCCCACACTGATTTTGCCCGTCACAAACCTGACTCTCTTCAACGCAGAATCCATTCTCGCACTGGAACTGATCTGGCTCACACGATTCTGCGAAGATTCAAGGACACTCGCAATGATGGGTCGTGAATAGGCAAAAGAAAACAACACAGAGACAAATTGTACTCGTGGCCCCTGCACACACTCTCGCACATGTCTGCACACACACGCCACACACCTTCAGATTGTAAGCGAGTGCAGGGTCATCAGACCACAACTATGGAATACGACGCCTTACAAAACCGTGACACCAAAAGCACACACTCGCACACATATATTTGCAGACACGCACGCACACACGTGTGAACATGGATGTCAAATTACATGTCCCCCTCAAACGCTGCTGTCAGGACCTGTCTTCTGCTTTCTCAAAATTCGAACGTGCGAGAATCTTTGGGTAAAACGCACCTGAATCTTGACATGGCCCTGATGTGAAACTCACATCGTCCATGGCATAGTCACTTTGGTATGAGGGGCCTTTGATTCCTTCAAACAGGAATGAGAATCTCCCGGCCTGCACGTTGAACGAAAGTTTTCGCCATTGTCTTCTTTGACTGTACCTCTGCACACCTGAAAGCAATATATACTGTACGAGATACCAATCGTTCAAGTGAATCTTGCAGATCCTTCAAGTTTTGTTCTGTCCCACAGAAAAAGTGCGATGGAACAGATTCACTCACCCAAAGTCCTCACCAGATTGTCTCCAAAGAATTTGTAAACCGTGAACTTGTCGATGTCCCGCCCGAACAGGGTGTAGTACAGGCTGAGACAATGAACAGAGCTGATACTCGTGACTGGAGAATAGACCCGGGCGATGTCTCCTTCCCCGAATCCTGTGGCTTCTGCCAACAAGTAGAACCCTACGAGAGAAACAGATGTCTTTGTGAGAGCTTTTTTATCCACCGGCACAGAAGTCCACTTTCCTGCGAGTAAATTTCATCCAGAATGGGAAGTTCACCATTTTCGTCTCCTGTGGTGTGGTCGTTGCTTGGCCCTGTGAAGCTGGATATAGTGTAGCTGTTCCACCGCAGCCACTGGAATCCATCCCCGTTGTTCACCAGTTTGTAGCCGCAGATTAACGGATCATCAAAGTCGCAGGTGATTCGAATATCTGATACAAAGCGACAAAGAGTTGGAGAAATTGTCACTTTGGTGTTGATCTGTGTTTGTCACACGCAACACATCCTTCAACAAATTGTCGGATATGGGCAGATTGCCTCCAGAACTGCGGGTCCAGAACCTGCAGACCTGAGTCTCAACAACACACTCAAGCACAATGTTGGTGTCTCAAGATAGAGTTTCCTCTGTTTCTCGGAAGAAGCCGAACGTCTGCCTTTGACACAAAACCTTGCAGTTGCTTTGAGAACACTCACTTTCTGTGCAAGGAATAGTTTCGTCCTCGCCCTCCAGGCAATCACGGTTTCCGTCACACACATGGCTCGAAGGAACACACCCTCCGGACGGACAGGTGAAGTGGTTTGGGCTGCATGCTGAAACAACCCCATTTTGAGCATGTACGAGACTCAAAATTTACAGAGGGCCGGAAACAGCCTTGAGATGGCTGAACATTTACTTCTCTGTTCAAATAGGAACCGATTTCAAAAGAAAAGACACTCGCACCACAAAAAGAAATGTTGCAGAAGTCCCACGTTCCCGAAGGTTGTGTGTAACACCACGGTTGTTTCTTGGAATCTGGGTTCCGGCAGAAGTTGTGAGTTTCCTGAAACAAGCATTTCGTGAATGTTTCGCTGAAAAGACGGAAAAAACCTGGCCAGAGTTTTGATCTTCGAATGCAAGGAGAAGTGTTCTGTGTGACCAACCTCCAGACCATTATCTGGGAAAACAAGAAACGAAGTCCAAGTGTAATTCAGTCTCATGTCTGACCAGAAGAGGCATTGTTCACCAGCAGATGTGACTGACACATTGCCTGTGTATTCTGTTCCTCTTGGCGATATCAAACATTCAGCACCTGGAACAAGAACTGGCCGTATGAAAACGACAATGTACAGACGTTTGCGCAAGGAAAATGCCCTTGACCAGACAAAAATTGCTCTGATGTAGTCGTGTTTGAATTGTGGTTCCTTCTCGATTCCGGAATCCAGGTTTGGGACCTCGGCCTTGGCCGGACCCCCCAGTCACTCCCACCCGATCAAACTCTCTTCCGTCTATTTTGTGCCTTTTGGCTTTGTCCAAGTCGCTGAGGTGTAAAGTTACAAAGTTAAAGCCAGGCAGTGTTTCTTTTGTCTGCAAGAACCGAGACACATCATCGTCTGTGTGGGTCCAGAGGTCTATACCCACCACATCTTTCGTCCGAGTGGTCCATGCAGTCATTGAACCCGTTGCAGACCAGTGCATGATCAATGCAGTTCCCATTGTCACACAGAAATTCAGTCGAATTACCTGAATTCGAAACAACACAGACACACAACTTCACTGAAACTGCAGAAAACCAAACTTGCGCACGCATGCTGGCAGAACTTGCCGTTTCAATCACAATTGACCCTTTGCAGGAACTTGCAAATTTTGGAGCAGCGCCCAGGAGTCAGCTGGACGTCGTCGATGGCCGCGATCGTGTAGCGCTCGAAACCTCGCTCAGTCTGGAAATGTTGTTTCTTGATGTTGCAAACAGTCCCATCCGAAAACTCTTCTCGCAAACTGGAGTGACTCGAACAGAAAAGGCAGTACACACGTGAAAGACGATTCTCCATGATCCTGTCGGTACGTTCAGTTCGGTGTTGTACCAACGTCTCTGAAGACTGCCTGTTCGATAGAATAACTGGTGCACGAATCCATCCAAATCCTGGAGAGACACCCTGAATTGCGGATGAGAGACCAGTCAGTCATTCAGTGGACCAACAGAAAGTTTCCACAAAGGTCAAAAAAGTCTCATCCGTTGCGTCGTTTCCTGGTGGTTTTCTGCTGAATGTTCAAGAGACAACCGAGTGCACGTTTCTTTGAGGATATTTCAATCCGAACAAACCTGACGCTTCCAAATCCGGGACCTCTCATCCAGTAGTGCCAACTCAGACAATGATCTGTGTCCAAGCGTTGGAAGGGAGACAGGAGGTAGGCGTTCGGATTCTTGTCAAAGGCCAAAGAGTTCATCGCCATGACGTGACCTGAAATGCGTTTGGTTCTCCACTGTTTTGTCCCTTTTTTCTTTGTCCCTTGCTTTCAAAGATCAACACTACATGGTTCTACCTGCTGAAGTTCCTTTGGTGACATCGAAGTCTGGAAGGATGTTGAAACTATTCGCCTTGAAGCGAACCCACAGGAAGAAGGATCCGAAGAAGACTTGTCTGTACCCGCAGTTGTTGTGTTCTTCAAATGTGCAGTTCATCGATGTTTCTGTCCAAAAGTTGAGGCAAGGAAATCAGTTTGTCAATCGTGAGGAAAGCTCAAGCCCGCAAAGCAAAGACACACTTTCTGCAACCTTGGAGTTACGAGTTCAGAAATGTGGATCTACCTGTTGAATTGCAAGGCCCGTCGTCCAGCCGGACATCGTCGATTCCAGCATCACTGCCGTACAAACTGGAAACCGTCTCGAAACTGAGGAAGAACTCCCCGTCTTGCTCACTGACGTTGTACGCAGCCCTGTGCCACTGCTTGCCGTGATCCCAGTACAACTTGTCCACATCCTGCGTTGAGACGATTGAAAAATTGCTTATCTGGAACTGCGAACGACAAACTTTCTTCGCCAGAAAGGCAAAAGAACAAATTGTACGAGTACCACTGTTGTGTCGTTTCTGAAGGTTTTCTTCAGCAGCAGCATTCCGGCAGAGGTTCCGGTCAGGTAGAAGGCGAACGATAAACACTTGTCTCCCTCCACCTTTGCCCACGGGCCTCTCACCGCAGCCTTCAGTCCAACCCGCTCCGCCTTTGTTCCGGTCACGTACAAATATTTCCCTGTGGAAAAAGACAAGTGTTTGTTGAGTTAGTTTCTTGAAATCGATCGCTAACACAGGGAGAAATGGTTTTTTGCTTCACCTGTTGATGAGTCTGTGTTAGCGTCCTTTTCAGGTCGACCAATTTCCCCTTGCTGTGCTTTGCCTCCCACGTGTCGCCACTGCAGACTCTCCGATTCATGATCAACCACATAACCGCACAAATTTACTCCGTCGAAGTTGCATTCCAAGGTCTCTGAATGAAAGGAACAAAAGGCCCATTTCCAGTCTGTTCTGTTGATTTGACACAACAGCGAAATTTGCGTAACTACGAGAGTGATCAACCACAAGGTGATGTCTCGTCGCTGTTGTCCAGACAATCATCCCGACCGTTGCAGAGAACAGACCTCGAAACGCATCTGCCGTTTCCACACCTGTACTCGTCTTCGTTACAAACTGAAAATGAAACACAAGTTGGCATGCCTGCACACAAACGAGAAAAGCTTCTGGTAACTGGCCTGCAACTTTAGTTTGGGCATTGACACACCTCAACTGCAACTGAAAATCTGTGGTGTGTGATCATGCAAGTCGTTGGATCGCACTCGTAAAGCGTCTGACCCGGACACAGACCTGGGGTGTGGCATCGTCCTTTTTCCAGGCGAATGTCGTCGATGGCGATGTCGCCGCTGTAGCCGTTGCCGCGCACGGCGGTGAACGCCACACTGGTCGCCTCCAACGCGAAGAAGCCGAATTGCTTGTCCAGTGTCAGCTCCGCCTGGGACGCAGGACAGAAACCAAAAACTAGCGAACCAGAATTTCAAAGAAAAATTCTTGGTGAAATCACTGAGCAGGAAAAAAAGAACGCACCCCTCTCCACACATCGTCTTGCTCTCCTTCGATGTGAAACACTTGGTAGTTGCTGCGTCCGACATTCACCGAAATGTTCAGTTGACCTGGAAACAAGTTCTTCAAACAATTCTTCGCTCTTTCAAAAGAGAATCCTCTTCTTGTTAAGTTTTGGGTCCATTGCTGTACGTTGGATTGTTTGTCAAGTCACCTACCAACGTGCTGCCCGTACATGTGGTAATGAAACTTGAGGCAGGCTGGGTGTGTGATGAGCCGCGGTGGAGATGTGAGAGTCGTTGTGGATCCTTTCTTTCCAAATGTCGCTTCCACGTACATGTACCCGCCTGCAAGCAAAGACCAGTGTGGTTACAGACAAGCTTAACCGGACAAAGTGCTTGAGATAATTATTGCTATTAGAAAGAAGAACGACAGTTCTGACCATTGGGAGAGAAGTTGGTGTGGTCCACTGTTGGCCCCGTGTCGAGAGAAGGCGTAAGCCCCTCGTTGCGCATCCACACGAAGCCACTGTCGTCCATCTCGATCTCATAGCCGCATCGAAATCCATTGTGAAAGGTGCAGTCCACACTGGAAACTACCAGCACAAAGAACTTTACTGTGTGAAAAAGAAGAAGCAGTTGCGCAATTAGAGACAGTGCGACGCCTTTTTCTTTCAAAAAAATTCTTGCGTCAAAAGAAACTTTGCGAAAGCCAGCAAAAATTTGTCAAAAATTCAGGCGAAAAATTGTGATCTAAGTTCGTTTCCTGCAAAGCAAAGAATCTCAATGGCCTTTTGTGCGATTTTTTTGGCATTGTTTTTGGAAAAAGGAGATGGTTTGAAAAATTGTAGCGTTCATCTGAAGATGCAAACCACAAAACAACCCCATGCACGCTTTGTTGAAACCAAAGTTTGGGCAACTGGATGTGGGTTAAAATGATCTGCTGTAGAATGTTGGATACCTCATTGACTTTACGCTCAGACAAGTGTTTCTTCAGGAACACACGCCACTTTTGATTTCAAACGCTTCGCGCTTTGTCTCTCTAACATTTTATCCAGAGCAAACGCGTCTGTCACAGTGGATTGCACAGCCATAGAAAACAGATATTCCGACATTCTGTTGCAGATTCACAGGTTGGGTGGCTTTTGTTTTGAGAACAATTTTGCACAGCTTTGATCTGGGGTAAAATAACAAAAACAACATTCTCGAACATGCCACACAGCTCTCGAACATGCCACACAGCTTGACCATAAATTTACTCAGAAAACACTGCCCCATAAAAGCTTACTCTTTCAGGAACAGAAAAACTCGTACACACACGCACGCACGCACACACACACACGTACACACACAGAGTCAAGGTGGTAAACCCCATGGCAAGAGGCAATCAAAACCCCGAAAACGGAACAATTGCATCATGACGGTGAAAACACCAGTCCTGAGGTTGAAATTCAGGTGTGGAAATTGAGGGTTCCGCACTCACGTTGCACAGTTTCTTTTCTGTTTCGAAAAAAGGCTCCTCAACAAGACAACAGGCGTGTTTTGTGCAGCAAACGAACCAAATTGACGCCATCAACCTTACCATTTCCTGTTTTGGAAATTTGACAAAAACAAAACAGTTCTTTCACTTCACCTGTTTCGAACGATGTCGAATCTTGTGGGAATTTAAAAATCTGAAGAGAACTGTGTCGGAATCTGAGGAGTTGTGTCACAAGTGGAGAGCTGTGTAAAGCTGGACAGCAAGATGTATTTGCAAAAATTGACTTCAAAAATGTTCATGTTGAAAAAATTTTCAAAGGAAAAAAACATTGTGTGAGAAAAGAACACAAGACTCACTGCAGCTGTTCTTCTCGTCACTGCTGTCTCCACAATCATTGTTTCCGTCACACACCAGTTCCCTGGCAACGCACAGCCCATTCGTGCACCTCATTTGATTGTCCTCACAAGCTGAAATGTTCAAAAACCTCCAAATTTGGTCTTTTGAATCCGCAATAGACTGTTGAGGGAGATGAGAGAGCAACACTACAGTCTACGCGAACAGGAATCTCGTTTTGTGTGTCTTATTGACATGAAAGAAATCAAAAGTGCCGTTTGTCGGCTATAATCAGCGACAGGAAACGAATGTTTCTTTCATCATTCAACACAGGTGAAAGTGGCGCCTGCTTGGAAACAAATGTCATTGTGTTTTGACTGGTGTCAAGGGCCTGCTCGTCAAACAAAAGCAAATGGTTCCTGTAGCTGTGTCGAGGACGCCGGAACAAGAGTAGAAGCAATGCAAGGAATGGCTTTTCGTCCAGTCCCAACACTGCAGGCCTTCCGAAAGTGACTGAAGGGAAAGTTCAGTTTGACATGAACTCACTGCAGTATGGCACATCGCAATATTCCCACTCATCCGTGCCGTTTCCATAGTGGCACCACGGCTCCTCGCGACCACCACCTGGGTTCCGGCAGAAATTCCTTGCGTCCCTGACACATCGATCGGGAAACTGAAACAAAGCAAAAAGGAACTCATTCAAATGGACAGACACATTCACTCTAACATCAAGGGAAATCTGGCTTCAGGAATCACTGCTGTCAGTCTCGTTGTGTATGGATTACCTTGAATGGATTGAATGGACGGATGCCATAAATTGTCTCCCAAGAAACACATGTCTTTCCCGAAATTGTGTTTGAGATGTTTCCTCTGTATTCTGCTCCAGCTTTCCAAACTTTGCAGTTCTTGGCTGAAATGAAGCGTGTTGAAAGATCAAACGAATATTTTCAAGGGATCTTCAATCTTTTAGAATTGAATTAATTCCTTTGTTTACCAAAAAGAGTGCATTCAGCGATTCTGACATCATCGATAGCAATGTTGTCTCTCTTCCCTTCACTCGTCACCCCTTCAAAAATGACTTGGAAGTATTCAAGAGCAATTTTTGCAAATCCACGATGCCAAGCTTGCCCTTGATCTCCTGTAAGTGTGCAAAAACCAAATTCCGAGGATAAACACAAGAAAATCTTTTTGTCTCGGAAAAATTGATGTTCTGTCGATCGGCACACTAAGCTCTGCAAGAGTGCATTTCCTGTGCATTACCTCTGCAAATATCAGTTTTAAAATTATAGGCCTTTCCGTTTTCTCCATGCTTTTAATTCCATGGCAGACACACAAGTTCTGCAGTGCATCAAACGCGTTGACATACCGTGCCTCCTCCACACCAGGATCTCCTGTTTGCTGCTGGAGCGGATGTAAACGCTGAGAGTCGCGATGTCGGCTCCGTACATGTAAAAGTAGAACTCGACGCATCGCTTCGTCTCCTGGGAGCTCGCTATGAACGGAGAGACGAGTCTGGCTCTGGCTCCCTCGGAAGCATCAATGTAGAGATAGGAACCTGTGGAGCACAAGCCATTGTACTTCAGAAATTTGTGTATTTCACCTTATGTCATGCACTCTCCTGCAGAGGTCTTCAGTGACCAGACCATCTAAGCACGAAACTGCATTTCAGGTCTGCGTGGACGTAATAAGTTTCTGTCTTCTGATCTATCAGTTTCTGGAAGCTGCAGTTTGGGATGTTGCTTGGTTGGTGTCTCAGTCCCGATTCTTTGGCTCTTTGATAATGACAAGCCCCGTCAAAGCCTAATGCGCTCAATTTGCAGAGAGCGATTTTTTCCGCGTGAGAGCTTGTGTGACCAAGCTTTCGACAACTATGAAACAGCTCCTGTAGCAGGTCTTGACATAGCTTTCAGTTTGTGCCTCAGATCTCAATTTACAATTTGCTCTCGACATTTCTGTCAGCTTGGCCTCTTGGCTTTGGCCTTTTTGTCAGACACACAGCAGTCTTTACAAGACACAAGAGTTCAGAATGAGACAAGAACCTGTGCCTGTCGTGTGATCTCTGCTGGGCCCGGTGAGAGGCTTGGCGGTGCTTCCGTCCTCCTGCAGCCAGTCCGTCTCGTCGCTCGTGTCCTGCACGAACGAGCACAGGTGTGCATCGAACCCGCATTTGACGTCCTTCGGACCTGTAGAGTCACAAACAATCAGCAAACGAGTTGTTTCCAGTGGGGCTGGTTTCTTTGTTTCTTCCCTCTTTGCCTCCCTATTCTTGCAGAGTTGCGATGCAAAAGGACTTTCGATCCAGAATTGTTTTGTTTGCATCGAGTGGACATGATTTTTCAAGCTTTTGGGAAAAAATCGGAGTCGAACGAATTTGGGGACGTATGCAAATGCAGATACCTTCGCACCGACGTCTTTGGAAGAAATCAAAGTTTTGTCTTGGTTCCAGTTGCTTTTCTTGAGAGGCATACAGTTCGCTGGTGATAAAGCACGTCTTGTTTTGACGCTCGTACACAAAGCCGTTGCAGTTTAGGTCAGCAATTCTTCAATGAACAAAAGCTGCCATTTGTCGTCTGTGTTCAAAAACGCTTTGTGTGTGGACAAACACTGTGTGAAGTCAGACATTCTCTCTGTGACACAGCCAGACCGATATTAATCATGGCACTCAAGCAGAAGACAAATGACCGCAGCTTGTGACACTGCTTGCAAAGCGAGAGAACCTCGCCAGTTTCCTTGCGCAGGCACCAGAAACTGCGAATTGAAACATGTGCCAGAGAGGAACGGCGGAATTTTGTCTGAGGGAATTTTGTCTGGAGCCCATAGACTCGTGCACGCGCGTGTTGAGCAACCGTCCACAAGCTTTTTCTTTTTGCACATTTCGACAGAGGTCTGACCAAGCCCTCAATTCGAAGCAAACAGCACAAATCAAGTCTCTTAGATTGCACCGCTGGGCAGCATGCTGCGTGCGCAACGAAACCCATTGGGGAACTTGTGTGACCCACTCCGGAGGGACCTGATGCTGAAAACACTCGCTGTTCAAGACCAAACCTCAATATGTTTTCAGTTCGTGTTCCTGTTGGCATTTTGGAGTCTCCGCCAGTGGAGCACAACAGCAAAGATGCAATGGAAGCAAAATTTTAAAAATGGGGACAAAGCAGACTTACTCCAGACACAGATGTTTGCACACCCTGGCAGTGATTTTGGCAAATGAATTGTTGCTGGCAAGAGCGCTCGGAAGGTAAAAGTTTTGTGCCAACCTGAAGGTATCCTCACATCCAACTGAAAAACAACAAAACACTCAATATACGCACAACGCATCTGTGTGTGACAGGATATGAATTCAGATGAAGGACACAAGGATATGACAAGATATGTACAGGAACCATGAGTCTCTTCAAACGCGGATTGGTTGTGAGTTGTGAACTGATGAACCACTGAATCGTAGAGTCCGTATTCATGAACCGCGCTGGCTCTGCATCAAATCAAACGAAGGCACCACAAAATCGAGTGGCGTGTCGCCAAATCTACCGTCCACTTGTTCTTTTCAAGACCAAACATTCCAAAGATAGAAGGCCAGATTTACCTCAGAAAGTTTTGGTTGCACACTGTCACGGCGGGAAAAGGAAGACTCTCGGTATACAGAATTTCCACGTTCACGCGGGCAGGGTGGTCCACGTAGTGAGAGAACCGCTGAACCAAGATGAATGTGAAGAGTCCGATTGCAGTCAGCACCAGAACCAGCCACAACACCCTGCAGGTGCATGCAATGACGTAACCGTGTTTGGGTTTGTTTGGTTGTTCACACGCAGGTTCTATACGCGAGCGTGCTACATCCCCTGGAAGCTGAGTTCTCGCAAAATAACAGAACGAAAACCGGTGAGCAAACAGATTTGAATAATGTTGACAACCAAAAACGTAACCCTGTTTCGCAAAGGACAATTCATGCATTTACCAAAATAACACGAACACTGACTCTTGGAGAGAAAATTGTTGCATTTTCTTTGTCTTCCAAAGACTGTGAAAGTTCGTGGGCCTGATGCCCCGAAGCGATGTCTTGCTCGTACGTACGGACATTGATTCCTTTGTGAAGTGTTGTCTTTTCATGTTTCGTCTCATGACCTCAACGCAACGCGCCCTATTCCCTCCTTGAGAGTTGAAGTGTCAGTGAGCTTGGGCCGCCACTGACACAACCATCTCCGCGTTCGTATGCAGTGAGCCAAGGCCCCGAACCCCACACGCTTCCTCGTACACGCAACGCGTGAAATGAGAAAACATACAGACCTTCTTATCCAGTATTTGGACGTCTTGGTGACGTATTTTACTCCGTGCAAGGTGGTGGTTTGTGAAAAGTCGTACAGAAGGAAAGTCCAAGAAGGAGGAGCATCCGTGGAATCAGACATTGAGATGTCCCTTCAGCCGGTCACGCGCGTTTGTGCAGGGAACTTGTGCGTGCAAGCTGGCCTGCACTGCCCTCAGAATGCGTAGTTGTTCCGTGATGTTCCGATCCAGTTTTAGCACAGCAAAAGGCATCAACATCAAGGTGCATCAATAATTTGTTGTTCTCGGATCATTCCCCTTTCTGTCAAACAGACATGCCGAGTCCATACGTAATGTTCGCACACTCACGAAGCTGCTAGTTCCGAGCCACGAGACTTCTGGAACGAGTGAAAAAGGATAAGTCTGCGCCCGCGGTTTCACCAAGCCAACTTGTCCAACAGGAAACTTGGGGGTGGGACCTAATCTGATGCTGCCTTACCCAGGGAGGGGGGCAAGGCAGAACCTGTAGGTTATAAGTCCAGTAGAATCTGGCCTGGCTGGTGCTGCTTCACCCAAGGGAGAGCAGGGCAGCACCCCCAGGTTGGGTCCTTGGTGGAACCCAACCTGGTTGGTGCTGCCTTATCCCGGGTGGGGGGAGGGTGTTGGGCAGCACCTCCATCTCAGGTTCCAGTCGGGACCGCTCCCTCCCTGTTCTTGCAAACACATACAGACACATTACGAGATTGCAATAGGCCACCAGAATGCGAAAACCGCGGGCCTAAAAATGTTCTGTGCGCAGAACGACACCCCAAGTTTGTTTCGTTGACACTCTTGTAACAAGTGGGGTCACGAACTTTGTTCATGGCATCTCCCACCGTGGACTGCAGTCAACTACAGTCAACTGCACACGAATATTTATGTCCCAATCAGACAAAATACATGTAGATCTTTTCATGAGGTTCACCAAAAGCAGGAAAAAATTTGAATTCTATCCCATTTGGGATTTTAACCTGGGACCTCTTGCTTTCAGAGAGATTCGTACTCCACTACAAAGCCAGTAAGTAATTGAGGTATTTTCAAGTTATAATTGATGTAGTCACGAACTTTCATGAAAACTATATCAAGCCAGCCTGAAAAGAAGCTTCGTGATTGGTCTTGGTCAGAATCTTTGCCAATCACATCCAACAGAATCAGGCCTCACTGTAGTGTCTTAAGTCCAAATTTTCAGAGGTGCTCCGAAAACTCCTACACGGTGGGAGAAAAAGCAACGCCAAATCTACAGGAAAGTTGTTGTATCAACGGAACACCGTTCCACAGCAGGTGCGTCGCACACCTGCAAAGCTTACCACAAGACCTACGAATTGTAGACCATGGCAATGCAGACAGTTGTTTGCAAACTGAAGTTTTCGTGAATGCAGCTTCAACAAAAATGTTTCCACGACAAGGCACGGAAATGGGAATCCAATTCCAAATAGGATTCCCCGCAAACGAGTAGCAGCAGCGCTCAGGGCGCTCCAGAACCTGAGGATCTCACCCTTTTGCACTCTGGTTGTGCCAGATGCAAACAGACCTGAACAAAAACAAAACGACCTTTGAGCGCAAACTTGCTGAATTCGAGAATTCTCAAGTTTGCTTTCAACGTTTCCAAATTTAAGACACGGCGGTTTCAGCGACATCGGTATTTTTGTGACGTGCCAACGGGCGGACCAGTCATCAAATCTCAAGACTCGAAAATGGTTAAACACCAATCAGATCCGTGCGCGAGCGAAGTGTGCACGAAAAGAACACCAAAGATTCAGAAAGCCAGCTCAATGGATCAGGTTAAAACTGGTTTTGGGTTTACAAATGTTTGCAACACAAAGCAAACAACCAAGCAAGAGAGAAAAGTGGATTCATTTTTATTTGGTATCGCATTGGTACAAAAAAGTCGTTTTATCCATTTGCGTGTCCAAGTGCAACGAACAAACCTTCCAATACGTAGAGCGTAAGCAAGCAAACCACTGTGTGGTAATTGAAAACACGCATGATCCGTGCAGCAACAATCGACATCATGGCGTGGAGCACAAAAGTTCGGGAGGCAACAATTTGTCGCCCAATTTTGCCGACCGTTGATGTGTAATGTTCCTTCATGATCTGACAGCACCGTTCAGGTTTCGTAAACAGCTTATATGCAGCTTGTTCACGTAATACTTGTCACTTCGACAGCCGACAACAATTTTTCGACAACAGTGACGCTTCGATTTGCATTTTTCATTTGTGGACTAGTTTGGTGAAGTTACCGACCAACTCAGTCTTTGGCGATTGCGCACCAACAGCTCCAACCACTGACAAAGCACCACAAAATATTTCAGCACACACGCACGCAGCATACACGCAAACAGCTGAAAATTGTTGACCAGAGATTACGGCACAGGCGAGAAGCAAAATGTGAACTTCCCAACATCCTGAATGCTGATGCAGATATTTCTGTGTGGGAATGTAAAGCCTCAGAGATCGTTGTAATCGCAAACGCCTGTTGTTATTCTCATGACAACGGAGCCGGACTGTGACAGTTTACAGCTCAACGTCTTTACAGAGTTGTCGAAGTAAGAATACATCGTCACCGTTTCCCCAATAGCACCCTGCAAACAAAAGAACAACTCTCTCACAGAAGTGGTCGACAAAAGAGGCGGTTCGACACGAATCGGAACAAATAGTTTTTGCAGTTACCTTCACAGTGACTCCCAGTTCGCCGTAAATTTCAACCTGTCGGATTCGTTTCGGAGAAAACGGGATCCACTTGTCCAATTCTCCGAGAAGAACAACGTCCTTTTCACTGAAACACAAAAAAATGTTTTTGTTTGCCAAGTAAAATGCGCCACATTAGACGTTCTCTCTGGAGAAAAGCAACACCGATCTTTGATAAGCAAACCAACCACACAAATTCAAGAACGAATTACTCACTTTGCTGTCAGAACTGGAGACACGTAATACAGACAAAATTCAGCTTTTGTGCAGCCAGACAATTGGACGGGATAGCTGTCGGAAAACGGCATCACTTTTGCCGGATTTTTGCGCGAAAAAATTTTGTATTTTTGGTTGTCAGCCATCTGAAAACAGTTGCCCAAACATTTGCAAATGACATTTGTCATAGACCATCACATCACGACAAACAATACCTCACTTTGCTGAATTGAACGCACAAACGATTTTCATAAATGCTTTCAGGCACAATCGACAGACTCTACTGTGCAGCGAATTATGAGTTCAAGTTTAGTGCAAGTCAAACAGTTATAATATGAAGAACTCACCAAAGCCGTCCACCCTGCCATTTTCGGTGTGATTTTGTACGATTTTCCGTCTGTAAAGTTGGCACCAAATAATATCCCAAAGAAATGCATCGATATTTCACTGTGAGTCGTCCAAACTTCGTCTGTGACACCGTAAGACGGACCAAAGGATTTCTGCCAAGAGATGCAAAAAAGTGAACAGTAAGTTAACTGATGCAAGAACAAAAAGCATTTTTTCAGGTGCATTTCCGGTTGTAGTTCAGCGAGCATGCTACGATCACCTCTGTGGGACAAACTTACTCCAAGAAAGTAGGAATCAAGCGGTGTCACCGGCCTCGAAGGCTGCAAAATTAATCCGTCTGCATTGCAGCACCTGTCAACATAAAAATTTCTGTGACATCTGGAACTGCAGAAAATCGAGGTTGACTGGTCACCACAACCACTTTCGGCTCACCTCATGATCAAACTTGCGTTCGACTTGCCCACCCCGTCACCGATCCCAACGGGTCCAGCGGACAACGAGGCAACAACAGACTGCAGCTCGCTGTACGGTTCCGATTTCCCTGCAAGACGTGTTGTGAAGCCACAACAAGAAATGATTGATACCAAACACCGAAACACGAACTGATCGTCGCAGCGTCTCACTTGAAATGCGGGATAGCACTTGGTTGGAATGTGATTATGACATGAAACGCAACAGAACAGTGCACACTCACCTGGGTATTTGGGGCACTGCTGGTCTTTGGTCGACCAATAGTTGTCTTTGAACGGCCTTTGGCCCAGCGCGTAGAACCACATCGCGTTGAGAGCGATCGCCCACTGCTCGTTTCCAGGTTGGTAGTCACCAGAGGCTCTCGTCTGTGAAAGCACCACAAAAAACTGGATCCATGAAGAAGCCTGCCACAAAACCCTGTTCGAATTTATCATCTACGCTTTGGTGGCGGAGGCAGTTTCTAAGTTTCCTGGACTGCCGTTCCATTTCCAAACAGCATGGAACACAAGGCACGACGCTATCGCAGGTCTCCACTGGGAGTTATTGGAGGGGGCGGGGGGGGGGGGGCAACTTCCATGTGACCAAAAGGTCACCGCTGAAGGTGGGTGATGACTAAAGGTACTTTCACATGTCCAGTGGATATCACCCCAAAGACCACGGGGTTGCCTCAACTGCCACGGCAGATACATACGTAGGTGACAGCTGGCAGCTCCAGTGCAGTGAGAATATGGCGTGGGTAGGGCGTGCAGAGCTCCACTGTCATTCCGTTGTTTTTCGCAGCTTTTGCCAAATGATGCAAGTGAATACGACCTGGATCAGACAAGCAGAAACTTACTGTTGCTGTGTAACAAAGTCACACCAGTTGTTTTTCGGACGTGAAGATGTGCACCCAGTCAGGTTGTGACAAACTGTGACTCAGAACGAGAGGAAGATCATCAACACCTCACGTGTGTCACCAATCACACCGCACGACTTACCAATGGTGACGTTGGTTCGAAGCAAGTCCACGTTGTCGTACATCTGTCCGACCCAATCCTGGTGAAAGAGAAAGGCAGATACATGACCAGAACATGTGACCGGAACGTCCCGTGGTGCTTTTCTGATAACAGCAGAAGGAATCACGTTGGAACTTCTGTCGTCTGAATTGGAGTCGGTCAAAAGTCTGTACTCACCTGCACAAGAAGTCTTGTGCCCCACAGAGTGCTGTTGCCAAGCACATCTTCCCACAATTTCTAAAATCGAACGTTTGGCATTGGTTTGAACAACTGATTCAAGACACAAACCTTGGAGTGTGCTACAGGCTTGCCTGGCAGAGATCCGCCAGCAACACTGAACAAGAACACTATCGTGTTGTGTGCGGTCGGTCCCCTTGGCTTTGCCAGCGAAATGAAAATCCAGAAAACCGCACATAGTTTTGAGCTAACCAGAATCATCTTAGCCCTTGTCCAAAGCTGTTGTCAAAGGAGGGAGAATCCTGTTCACGAAACTCACAAAAACGCAATGCGTTGAACAACCACTCCCCTCTGGGCGTTGCAAGTGCGTAGAACATCACACAAGGCTGATGCCCCACACTCAACCCCGGAGTTGGTCGCACATGAGGGTTGTAGATATTTTTTCCACTTAACGCAGGGGCTTGTAGGACCTGTCCACCTTTAACTCCCATTCCCCAACAGATCTGTCCCACAGATCCCCCGTCACCATTATTCCCCATTTGCCAGCTCACCTCTTCGAAAGCGTTTTTGAACAAGAGGCACAATGTGAAACAAACATCTCAAAGGAAAAATAATTCCCGCAGCATGGCAAGCACAATGAGTAATTTCAAACAGGCCAACATGTTTTTTTTTGTTTCAAAGTCTGATGCAACACATCCCTCCTGCAAACCATTCTTTTCCGATGTTGACCAAACGTATTTTGACCTCGATTTGAATACAGGCTTTGCTGGACATCCCCTCACCGACAAACTGAAAAGGTTGGGTTGTTGCGCACTCACACCTTCGGCACTGGGATGATTGGACTGCCAAGAGTCTGAAACTACTCACAGCATCCAACGGCAACGCATACTTGGACGACAGATCAAAATCGTATGGTCCTCCGTGTTGCTTGGCCAATGGAGTCTGCGGCGACCTGTGAGGAGAGGTCCAACTCAGCTGCAGGTTCTATCCACAAACGTTCGATGGCAACTTGCATCCACTTGGAATCACACTTACCAGTATCTTTGATGAGCCCCAACATGGAGCTCAGTTGTCTTGTGGATGAAACTACAAAATACGACACGTTCTGTTTGAATAGCACTGGCAAAGCAATGTACCAATTGTTTTTGTTCCCTCACAAGTCCACTCCACACGACACAAACCTGGCGGTGTGCGGGAATACGGAGGGCAGGGGATACCAGGAGAGCATTCCATTGTCATTTTTGTCCTTTGCATAGAACCAAGAGTCGTACTCATGATACCTGAAAGGAACAAGAACCGAATCACTCGAAGAATAATCCAGACGTCAAAAAAGAGCAGAAGAGTGGCATCTGAACGGCACGAGACCAACCTGTAGCGGATGCCTTCTTTTTGCGCGTAATTCCAGTAATCAATGAGGCTGTCTTCGTACGTCTTGTTTGGTTCAGTGTTGTAGTAATAAAATGCTCCTGTTGAAAACAAAGATCATTTGGAAGTACAAGTCAGCCCTGCACGATTCTCTGAAGGCACACAGTGGAGTCACGCTGACTGACCGTTGTCTGTCCAGTACCCGAGATAGTTGACCGTGAAGTCGGTTTCAGCATTCTTGGCGTTTTCAGACTGATAAAACATTTGCATAATCGATCCCCATTCTTTGAAAGCCTGAAAAGCAAATTTATGAGCCTCTGATGTTTCTCCGGCCGAGAACAGACTTGTCAAAATCGTATCCGTCACTCAGCCATCAATATGCCAAACTCTTATCGATCGATCCACATTGCTACCTGATTGACTCCCTTATCACTGTGGTACATGATCGTCCACATGTCGTAATTTCTCGGAACCATCTCGCTGCGGCCTTGCAGTCCAACGTGAAACACTCCAGTGGTGCTGTTTGCAGCAAATCAAACACATCATCAGGTGTTTTGATAAAACACGAGTTTCATTCAAACCAGACGAATGATGAAACGCAAAATAAAGTGAACGGAATCTACTCACTTTTCGTACCAGTACGAAGCAGCCATGAAGCTGCTGAAGTGCGACATCACAATGGCGTCCTTCATCTTGCTGTCGTAGAAAGCCACCGGGCCCTGTTTATACCCCTCCTCAAACACCAGGTCCTTCTTGTTCCACCTGTCGAGGCACCCCAAAGGCGTCAGTGAATAAACAAATCAAGCAAAGCTTGCAAAACTAACGAAGCTGTTGGCAAGGATTCTTACTTTCCAAACTTTGGGTGGCAGGCAAAGTATCCTCCAGGACAGAAGTAGCCCAAAAAGTCTTCGTCTTCCAGTTGGAAGGTTGGAAAACCAGACACAACTTCGTTTGCATCCCCAGTTGAAGTATTTCGGGTGTCATTCAGGTACTTCTGCAACAACGGAAAGCACAACATAACTGGGGACAAATAAAAAGACACCACATCATCGTATTTTCTCACAAAGAAGAAAGACGGCACACGTCACCACAATCTGATCTGAAGCATTTGAAGCAGCTCCTACCTGACCGAAGATGACAAACTCGGGTATTTCTGGGTACGTCACTTCCATTGCCTCGAACCCCAATCCACCAGCAGTACGATATTCGTAAATCTAAGACAAAAACGCGTGTGTGACTTTCCATGTCAAAATGCAAGTGTTCAAACGCGTACACGAGTGCCACAGACTCCTTGTTTACGTAAGGGTTCACCCACGCTGCAAAAATGGTTCCTGTGAAATCATATGACTTTTCGAGACCTTTGGTCGAGAAAAGAGTTGTATGATTGAACAGGAACCATTTTTGCAGTGGGTGAACTCACTTCTACCACAATGAGGTCACGTACGAGAGGCTCTGTGACGGCAGCGTGGTAGAAGAGGACGTACGAGTGCACCAAAATTATTTTTCAAAGATCGTAACTCGGTTTGCAACTGTACGGTCGCGAACATCGCTCAAGAGGTGGCAAGAACAAGAAAACTCGTACTTTTCGAAGACAAAACTGACTTGCCTTTGACTCGAACAGTCCAATGTTGTCGGTGAGCCCCGTCAGTTTATCAACCTTGGTCAACTTGAGCGAACCGTCCGCGGTCGAGTAGACCTTTCCGTTGGCTCTGAACCACGTGGGTCCACTGCTGAACCAGACGGTGCTGCCGACCGAGATTTTGTACTTCCCGTCGCTCGACATGGTGAAGTGGAACTTCCCACACAAGACATCATCGAAAAGCACTGAAATATCAGACAGTCAGTCTCCAGACAAGAAGTGTGTTTCGACTTCACAACAGAACAAATGCGAAGAATTTTGTGACGTGTGGCAGATCTAGATCTACGAGCCTTTTGACCTCTGACAGAATCTATGAGACTGTCAGGACTGACATCAAAATACTCGCAGTCTCATGATGATTGGATCCAGACTGCACTCCAAGATTACGCAGATTCCACTTGTGCGTTTGTGTGTGTTGAGGTGTGCGTGTTCGAGAACGAGCTGTTGTGGGTGAATACAAACCAACAATGAAAACTGCTGCAAATGGCAAATGATTCATTTTGTTGGCGATTTATGGCTGTGCCGGTTGGTCACATGACTGTCACGTGACCCAAATGGTGGGACAGCGCGCTTTTCCATTGTGAGGTTGAGAACGTTCCCGATCCTGTGCTCCAATCACAGCCCAGAGGCTTCATTTTTTGGGTCGGGTCACGACCCCGGTCATGTGATTCATTTTTTCAGGTCATGGCAGCTGCTAAGGGATCCCTCATTTTCTTGGTTTGAAGGAAATAAA
>JAAUXT010151088.1_pt1 | contig 48441 bp, 49 predicted proteins | sample 7278171 | NCBI WGS metagenome assembly JAAUXT01 (sample SAMN14350112, study PRJNA611818) | marine sediment metagenome | isolation source: surface marine sediment (1.8m) | place: French Polynesia: Moorea | collected 2018-08
AGTGCTGTCCTGCCTATGTACGCTGCCCGCGGCTGATTGTCTACTTGAAAGTCTAGTTCAAGACTGAACTTTTTTTTGTGGGTGGGGGACTTATTTCGAGTTTGGTTACTGTTTTGTCAACGGGGTTTGAGGCAGACTGTGGTGTGAGGCCAATTTCTGCGTTGGGTGATGCACTGGGGGGAAAAAGCAAACCAAACGTTTTCAATCAAGAAGATGTTCCTGGAAGACATGTGTAAGTCTGATCCCAGTCTCGAAGCTGGATTGTGACAGTGTTTCAAGCCTTGAGGAAAGCTGATGCATACTCTAATTTACTGCGTGTTTGTCTTTGGTGCTGCAATCATTCTACCGATAAACAAGCTCGTGTTGATTGAGTGCAATATGATTAAACAAAGCAACAGTGACAAGGCTTGTGCTGCTGAAAAATTGATAAGGTACATGGCATGTTGTTTTGGGGGCGAACACTGGGTTTGTCAGTATTTGCCGTGAGGAAAGTACCTCCAGAATTGGCATCACATCCTCAACGGATTTACACGTACAGCACGAAGACAAGCGCGCAGAACTTTTTCGTTGGAGAGAAGGGAACAAGTTTCTCTTTTGTCTTCGCGCAGTAAATTCATTTGCTTCAAATGGACTGTTGACTTCAAAGAGAGAATTACGGGTTCTGTGTCTGTGTGGTGCTCCAAGACTTGTGGTGGAAATTCAGATCTCCAGAAACCGGTGTTGTCATCTGGGGATCTGGATGCGCAATGAGGCAGCAATGCTTGGTCCCCTGACAACGACCTGTCATCCACTTTTTTGAAAAGGTCATTCCTTCTCAAAAAAATCCAGGTGGCATCAAAACTTTGAAAAAGAACTGTCATGAATTGATTTGATTGTGATGAAAAAGAATCCCAGCAACTTCAGAAAACAGCAGAACTTCACCAATAGAAAAGTCTCTTTCTGTTTTCTGTTTCCCTTTCAGTCTCAACCACAATTCAGAGGTTCTAAGCGTCTTTATCTGGTGCAAGAATAGGAATTTGTTCACAGACTGAATTTTAATTCTCATACTTCCTTGGATTTCTGCACCTTCACCTCCTTCAACTGTCCCCTGGTGTTTTATCACGTCTGCCCATGGCGAAACAGTTGTTTGAGATTCTTGGCATGAAACAATGCGTAGCCTGAACATTTCTCAAGAAAGGTACTTCAACGGGGCTCCTTTGCTTGTGTGCACGAAGATCTTTTGTCCTTGGGGATTTGATCCAGCACCCCAGCCAATATCGTTCCAAAGGAAGAAACAATAGCAGATGTAAGCGTCTGGTTGCGACGTTTTTGCCTGAGCTTATCTCGAGCATCCCCAAAGAGAATGAGAAGAAGACATTGCCCAGATATTGCACGAGTGTTGTGTGTGTTTACTTCTCAAATCAATAAACTTCAGGTGGAAATGCAGTGCACAGCGACACGAACAGCACAGTTTGTACGAACCGTTAGGTCATAAAGATCTGTTTGCTGTAAACACATGTGAACAAACTGAATTATACCCAGCATGTATTGATTGACTTCATAAATTCTATAGACATCCAATTGTCGTTGTTGTAAACAAAACAGCAGTCAGAAGGTGCCGCAAAATTGTTGCCATTCGTTTTCACGACAAACCCACCGGGCACAATGACATGCAGGTTTGTTGCCTGCTGCTTTTCCTTTTGTAAACAAGTGATTTCGGTGCTGTTGCAGCACCAGCCTGAAGCTGCTTGCAGTGAAGGGCGCACGCACACGCATGTGACCATTTACAGACAATTTCAAGAGAACTGCAGCGATCAGACATCTGAGCACTGTGGGCAGTGCTAAAAATCAATGAAAGTGAGATCTGAACATCATTTTGCACAACCAGGAACGCCACTTGCGCGCGATTTTTGAGTATTGCCGCGTTTGGTCCGGTTATCGGGTCAGGCGGACCCTTCTGTTGTCAACAAATGTCTGTTAAGAGAATTGACCTTTTTTGTGCGCAGCATGTGTGCCGAGGGCAGCGCCACTGAGTGGAGGGGCTTTACGTGTTGTCGGCTGCTGAGCGCAGCGCGCCGCGAGAACTTGTTTGTCTCTCTGTGATAAATAAACTGCACGCTCAGTCAGTCGCAGGCGGTGGATGCGTGACAAACCACGGGACATGTGTCGCGTTGTTGAGAGCACAAAAAAGGAATAGTTGTTTGTCAGTGCTCGTGACTTCAGTTGAAGGGACCAACAAGGGCAGATCTGCGTGTTAAAGAAGACAAGGAGGAGGAAAGGGCTGCTATGAAATTAAAGCCCAAGTCGAATGAGGTATTGATTTGTTCCTTATCTTTCTCTTGGTCGCAGTGTGTTTTTCTGCTGCTGGAAACCTTTCCATCGCGGGATGTCACCGCGACGAAAACATCAACAATGGCTTGTAAAAGTTCGATCCTGTTGTGCTCACAATTTGCGGAAGTTTTGCGGTTGTTCCACTTGTCATATGGCATTTTTTCAGCTTGGATGCTGGAAGGTTCAGAAATATGCTGCCTCAGAAGCGGATGATGCCTGTCGGTCTGTCTTGTGTGTTTCTGGATGGCGAGGTACCCAGCCCTGTGACTAAACCACTCAAAAGGGTGCCCTTCCAACCAAGAGGCACCCCCGCCCCCGTTGTGGCCTTTTCACTTTTCAATAGATCTACTGGCCTTCCGCAACTGTGACGCCGATCAGCGGTGGCTCGTCTTCAACGCTTGGTGTTCTTGTTTGGACACTTTCATCTCCTTGGTTGGGACATGTGCGAGATGTGCAAAGGCGTGTTGTGCAGACACGAACTGCGACACGTCTGCAAAATCGGTCACAGATATTCGCATTTGTCAATGAGTCCTTTTTCTGTTGTGCTGTGACAAGGAATTGTTGCCGTTGCGGAGCGTGTTTGGCATCATTTTCACTCCAACTGACCGTCCATGGTTGACCAGTGGCCTGTGATATTTTCTAAAGGCAAGACTGCCATTTACAGCAGTAACATTAGATATGCTTTATTGTGGGTTGCCTGCTGCACACAAACACTTGTTTAAATTTGAAAAGAACCACCGCTGGAAAGAAAAATGAGCCTTTATTCATGGCTGCGGGGTTGTTTACACCTTGCAGGAGAAGGCGGGAGAAGAGGTGAGGCGAAGGGTCTTTTTTTCCTCTCCACATGCCGGCTTTTTGTGCTGTTTACCTAGACGCATTATGCAGATTTTTGGTGCGGATTATTGTATCATAGTGAAGCACAGATAAGTGGGTGGAAGTGTTTGTGGGAGCCTCACACGTTTCGCTACACCGAGGCACTTTGTGCCAAGAATTGGGCATTTTCTTGCTCGAGAAAAAAACGAGGTTCTGACAGATGTGCTTTGTGTGAAAGTCAAGACGAAGACCGTTGAATATTTGTCTTCACATTCGCACGCACGCATGCGTACACACACACACACACACACACACACACACACACACACACACAATCTTGATTTTGCGCCCTTTGTGCTGATGTGCAGCAAGGGTGGCTGATTTGTGGTTTCGATGCAGGTTTTGTGGATCTTTTCGTGGCTTGTTGTTGCAAATAGATCACTCTGAAATCGTTTCTTTGGTGATTCGCTTTTTCCTTTCGAGATGCATCAATAGCAGCAAGCGTACGATGTCAAGAGTCTGTTGCTTTTTTGTCGACAGCACGTTTGATTCCTGCGAGGTGCGTTTGGAGAGACTCAGAAGATAAATGTTTATTCCTTGCTCTCGTGGTCTGTGCACACAGTTTCTGTAAAGGAGATGGAGGATTTTGAGGTGATAAAGGAGTCGGGTGAACAATCGTGCTCGAAGGGAATGAAACACCTGGACATGTGCGTACAGGTGAAACTTCGAATGGCTGTCGCACCGTCTCAGATTCAGTGCACGATGATGATAACAAAGCTACAAAGGAGTTGGGGACAACCAAAGGCAATCTGTTGTCACGTTGGCGCGTTGGGCACTTTGTTGTCCTGACAAAAATCCAGTTGTCCATTCAGGAAAGCACACATGCACCGGCAGTCATGAATTTGGCCACGAGAGCTGCTTGGCAAGATTTCTTTTGGTTGCAAGAGACAGGCTTCCACTAAGTTCGATTCGAAGCAGAAACGGACATTTTTGGAACACTCCGCAGCCTGCTGCCGCCTGCCGCACTACTTGGTAATCAAAATATTGAGCCGGCTGAGGCCGGATGTTTGCGTAAGTCACGGGTAAACAACAATAACGCTCAGCCGCCAGGCGCAAATACGCTCTCTAAACAACCGGCGTTTCAGAGGCGTCTCTCAACGTCGTTTCGACACCAAGGTCAGAAAAACGCCGCAGAAGACCGCAGCTTGTTTGTCAGTATCTGTAAACAAGCCTTGCGTTGAACAGTTGTGTTGACATTTTATTACCTCACATTTCCACTGTTTGTTCTCCAGGTAACAGTCTGTTTCTACCTGAACTAAAAAAATGGACTCCGCGCAGATAACCGTGGTCTGCGTGAACGCCCACTTTCACCAGAGTACGATTGCGCGTCTTGTGTCGCGTACATCGGGACCACGGACCTCAACGTGGCCACTCAACTTTACCGTGGTTTGACCACGCTGATAGACTCCAACTTTTTGCAGAAATATTCTCAGTTGAAGTTGTCTGTCGAGTTTTTGTCAAAGTCATTTTTGTTGAACAAGAGAACAACCTGAATCTTCGGGTTTCCTCAGACGGACGAGTCCAAAAGTAGAATTGCAGTGGTAAACACAGGCCTTGCAAAGAAAGAGCGTCTGAACAACCTTTAATTGGAAACCGAGACGCGACTTGTCAACTGTGAATGGATATTTCATGCTCAAACGACTGCACAATATCATGAGTAAACAAAGATGGCTTGTGTTTTTTCGTACCAACCCGTTTCATGCCTGATAAACAGGCGTCGATAGGGAAACTTGTGTGTGATCCTTTCAAGCATAAAAATGTATTGTTATGTGAAGCGAAAAGGGATTGTTAAACCACGTTTTAGCAGTAAAAGACCCTTTTGCGAAATGCGATCGCCACGTTGATGTGAAATGACGCACACTGGTGATAATGTGGTGCGTTTGTCAACAAGGTCAGTTTGTTGAATTTCAAAAATCTACTTTTCAAACAAACAAGCCTTTTTGATCAGTGAGGACGTCACCAACAAGGGTGTGCTGGTGTGCTGGTGCACCCGTCACACAGTCCGACCCGACAAGTCGTTTGTCGGACACAGGACCTAATTTCCCTCAGAAAGGAAGCCGTTTTGAAGCATTACGTATGTGAGCTCGAACGGTTGTAAGTGACGCGGTGATTTTGCAAAAGTTTTGATGTCGGATCAAGCAGGCTCTGAGAACTTGTTTTGCGAAAAGAATGTACGAAGGACAAATACTCGCACTCTCACCGTGGACGCACACAATTGTAATGTGTACTTTTCCCATTGAAATGCAAACAAGGCCAAGTGTTCGTTATCCGAGGTGGCAAACGATCTCGAGTTTGATCATCTTTGAAACAGTGGACTCGCAGGTGCGTCTGATCATTCTGGTCGCAGACGGACACTTGTGACTTGGACATGTCAAAGCGCCGAACTCCACTGCGCCAGACTGGCGGCATACGTATTCTGCGTGATGTCAGAGCATCAGAACATCCCTGTTCGACCGCGACGCAAACGCAAATGAAGTCTCCTGAGAGTGTCTTCGAACCAGAAGTCGCACGTTGAGAAGTTGCGAGTTTCATTCAGAAGAATTGCCGTCCACACCTGCTGCGACAAATCGCTGACTGTGAAATGAAGCAATAGCGCTGCAGAGGTTGCCACCGCGTGAGAATACTGATGCGACAGCAGCAATGAATGTTTGAGATGACGAATCTTGGAGAACAGATGAGATCGCGTCCGCGTTCTGCTTGTTTGTCAGCGTCACACGGAGATTCATTCATCGGGAAACTTTTGCGAAAGTTTGCAGCGCGATCGATATCTGGCCGGGAGCACAGAAAAGAAGTAAACCGTGTTCCTGAACACAGGAGATAGCTTCACTCCGAGAAATCCATCGCAATGATTTGCGTTCTGTTCCTAGTCGCCTTGAACACTCTCGAAAACTTCTGCGGCATTCTGGTCGAGTGATGTGCTTCTGTCTGAACTTTCGTACATTTGAGTTTTGGCACACTCAGACATTCGTACGTTGAGGTTGAAATCAGGTTTACAATTTTCGAGGCAGGACAAAAGAATTTTTTGCGAGCGCACACACTGCAATTGGGCAAGAAAAAAGTTTTGATGAATTGGAGAAAAAAATGAGGGAGGGTGATTGTGACAATGATGAGGCTGCTTCATTCAGAATGTGATAATTGTTGACCTCGGAACGGTTTGTTTGGTCTGGAGAAAATCGTCGGGGCACTCAGCGCGAAAAAACGCAATCAATAAGCAGAGTATTGATGTGGGGGCAAGGGAAATAATAAAAGGCAATGAGTTGAAGAAGTATTGACAAGAAAAAGAGGAGTCTGGCACGGAAGGAAAGGAAGAAAGGAAGGGCGAAGAGGTCTGAATTCGATTGGACCAAAAGCAGAATTCGAACTTTCCAGTCAAGAGATGTCACCGGGCAGCCAGATTGGTTGACGTCTTTTTTTTCTCTGTGTGTGTGTGTGTGTGTGTGTGTGTGTGTGTGTTTTGAAGATCTCAGCTCTTCATTATCTGTTGAGATGATCCAACTGCACGTGTTGGTCTTGCAAGAGCAGATTCAAACTGATGCGAGCAACATTCTGAAAGCATCACGAAAATAAGCTGTGAAATCTACATCCACGGAAACACTTCTGTCTGAATTCCTTCGTTTTCCTTTTTGGGCGGCAATTTTGGAGATGGATGCTCGTTCCTCCCAAGCTGCGCCCGAAAGCAATAGGGTCGCCTCTATCTTTGGACGGGGAAGCGCGGCACGGGAAGAAATATTCATGGCTCTGCTGCAAGTTCAATGAAAGGGTGCACAGCTTGGCCGAATTGTTTTCCAGATTGCCGTAACCTACCGAGTCCCGTATTTAGCGATTGCCGTAACCTATTGAATCGCCTGTAATTGCTCATCAGAGAAGAATAGGAAAGTGTTTATTGAAATTGATTTCTGACTCTATCCACAATGAAATATTATCATTGCAGGGGATACTTTCATCCTTTTTCAATTCCGTTGAGTTCTATTGTTTGTGTCTTGTTTGCAAGTTTGTGCTCTTTGCCCGTTTTGTTTCAGCTTTGGGATCTTCTTGGTTGTTCTGACACACGAACCTGAATGGCTGACCTTTTGACATCATTTGCAGGGTCCTGCCACAAAGAGTTTGCACCGGAGTCAGGCTGAAGCGTTGGATGCGGGGTGGTGTCTTCTGGCGCTGCATGCGCTGTGTTTGAGAATGGAGAAAGCGTGCCATTGAAAGTGTGCTGATCGGCGGGTCATTGCGTTTGTGCCAAAAGGCGACCCGAGTGCAGAGAAGAGCTGGTAATGGTGAGAAGGCGGGGACACGAGCGCTGTGAGAAACACTCGTGTGTTGGCGCGTCCGCCCGCGACTCTCATCAGCGAAATTCTTGTCGAATTCTTGCCGTCTAGTGACATCCAAAATTGGTAACAGGGAGTTTTTGTCTCGCGACTGAGCCATTTGGGCCAAAAACAAAAAGGGACTTGGCGGATTGGCTGCGAGACTGACAGATCACAATGACTTGTTTCTGAGGCCAGGAGCAATTTGCCCTTACTGACAGTGTTTGGATTGAAGAGAAGTGACGGTGGAGGGGAGATGGGGTTCATCCTTATCCGGGACGACTGTTTGCAGAGCATCAGTGCTCACACACATGCACACACATGGGCGACTGATTGCATTGTGAAAAGCTCAACTCCTGCTGTACACAGGCACTGAGTGCATTACTGAAAAATGTGACGGTCAGTTGTCACCCTTCACGAATGCATTTGAGCTTCCTGGGCAGAATGAAAACTGTCTTGCTTCCAGTCTCCTCAAACCCAACCCTGTTGTCCAGCTGTCTTCTCCACAAGGAGCCCCATTCTGCCCCGTTCCGTCCACATGTGCTCCAGGTGTTGGACGTGTGGCGGGCATTGTTTGAAAAAAAAAACAGAAGAGGTGCCAATGCGAAATGGAAGTCAATTTGGACGGACAAATACGGGTGAAGTTTGACTGCAGCCTGGCCCCAGTTTACACACAGCTTGAGCCGCACGTTCGGTACTCAATTGAAAACCATTTCCCTCCGTGTGCGAGACACCGTGGATGTTCTGAAGAAACACAGAGAAAGGCTGCAGAGGACTGACTTTATTATTTGTGTGTGTCGATCAAAAAAGCACGGGGGCAAAAGAGGAAAAACTTGTCGGGGACTGTGGACGCTTAATGGGACGTTTTTGACGCTGCAGCAGAGAGGTGAATTGACATCAATAAATTGCATCAGTGCAAGTTAATAGCAGTGAATGGAGGAGGGCTGTTGCCTATTGGAGGGGCCAGATGTATTTATGATGTTTGCGTGCATGCATGACACTAATTGAATTGGGGAAAGTGGCTTTGTCTGAAGACAGTTTTTGCCTCAGCTGCACTCCGGCTTTTGAAAATATGAAATTTTGAAGAAACTGCGTTTCAGAATGTGTTTGTTTGAACGCGGTAAGTTTTGAACGTGTTATGGGTGAGAGGAAATGACCAAACAAGCCTTGGAAGTGAGAAAGTTCCCGAAGGAATTGTTCGACAAAAGCGAAAGCTGGTTTTATTGCCAAGTTGTTTGGCAGCACCTTCACTTTCGTGACTGACAAATTGAGGGAAAATTTATGGAAAGTTCATTGAACTGATTTTTGCTAATCAAACGCTAACGGGGACGATGAAATTGTTCCCATCAAAATGTGTGACCAAAAGTACGAGATTTCATGCGGGTATGCCTTGACTTCTCACGGCCAGTCGCGCACACGGAAGGAAGACAGACTTGAAGGCAGCTTCACTGGACCGCAGATCGCTCGCGCGTTGACAGGGCGCACCTCCTCGGATCGCGTGTCACTCGCTCCTCGCGGCGGATCGTGCGAACTCGGCTGGCGACGCGTCTTTCGCTGCGAACACAGGATTGGTGTGAAGAATTGAAATTTTCACCGAAGACGTGTGCACGACAACTTTGTGGATGAAGAAATGATCTCAAAAAGAAACAACAATTGAAAAAAGTGAAATTTTTCTTTTCTTCACGAAACTGCACAAAAGAGGTTTTTTGAGGCAAAACTAATTCAGACGCCGTTTTATGCCACATTGGATGATGGTGTATGTTTCAAGGAGGAGATGCACAGAAATTTTTGCACGAACTTCGTGTATATTTGTTTGAGGCGTCTTTGTACAAACTTGTAATTAATTTGAATTCCTCAATAGACTGTGGACAGAAAGAAACGTTTCGTAAATTAATTTGATGTTTGCAAAACAAATGATGCAGCCGCCGTGGTTCAGTCATGTTCATTACTACGAGGTAAATCTTTACTTTCACACGAAATGTTTTTCTTCGCTGTAGAATTTTATAAGACTTCTGTGAACTATTCTTGGGCATGTCATTAGAAGGCTTTGCTTCCCAATGTTAAATTGTCATGTGTGCGCGCACATCGAGCCGAATGAGACATCATGACAGTTTCTGCGTCAAACTTCGAAAACAGTTTCTCATCATCTTCTGCGGGTTGTGGAGCAGATCTCAATGGCAGGAGCGCGTTTGTTTCCTTGTTGTCACTTCACCGGTTATTTTGTCTGCCGTCGTGTCTTGTTGTCCAAAATTTAATGATGGTTGGATCTGATCCAGTTTTTCTTCGAAATGGAAATCCTCTTGTCTTTGTTGTCAGGTCGTGTGATCCAGTTCGAAGGATTTTGGAGGAAAAACATTGACACCGAAGCGGTGAAAAATGATGATTCTTAGAAGTAGGGGTCAGATATTGCAGCGCTCGCGTGGATTGTATTCGTACTTGCGGTCACCTGAGCCTCTCTGGGTTCAATCTTTTGTTGCAGGCGAAGGGCTTTCATCAACAGTTTCGTGATGGTTTCTTCCTGTTGTGTGTTTCAGGGTGTGATCCAGTCTCCGACGCCGCACCACGCTCCTGCCTCTAGCAGCAGCGGCGGGCCCGCCGGAAACGCTCCGAGCGCCAACCACCTCGCCGCCCTGGCCGCGAGCAGCAAGCAGCCGCCCACCACCACCCCGACCCAACCCTCGACGCCCGCCGCCCAGCGCAGGAAGAGCAAGAGCGGCGTTGGAGAGGCGGCGCAGGGCGCGGGCGGTGGCGGTGGCGGTGGCGCGCTCCCACCCTCGGCGCTCATGATGATGGCCCCGCCCCAGGGCGCTGCCGGAGGGGGAGCGGGAGGGGCGGCCGGAGCCCCGCTCAACCCGCAACAGATGCAGCAGTTACTGCAGCAACAACTGATGAATCCGCAGCTGCAGCAGATTCTGCAGCAACAACAGAGTCTTGTCCTGCAACATCATCATCAGGTCAGTTTGAGGGAGACGTCAAACTCCAACCATTGACACAAAAAATAACCTGCAGATTTCAAAGTCAAACTGGAAAATTTGCGAGCCTTTCATTGTGCTTGCGCATAAGAATTGAGACAGGTACTCCCACAGTTTGTTTTTCCGCGGATTTTGTTCAACTTTTTATGCGCTTTCCCATATGTTGTTTGCTTCATTGGCGACGAAAAATAACCCAGACAAATTTGTCTCCGTTGAGCGAAAAAAGCGCGACATAATTCATCAGACCCTTTGTTTTCAAGTGCGTTGTGCCAATCAGTTGCTACTGGCGACAGTGAAAATTCGGTTGATCGCAACAGAGTTCTGCTTGTGTGAGGACCTTGGGAGTGGCACCTGCAGCAACGATGGGGCTCAGTTAAATTTCTAGAAACAGTTTTGTGAGACAAAAACTCAGTCTAAATTTAGTGAACCAGGTTCATATGCTGCGCGAAGCACGGTTGGCTTGGCTACACGACGCTTTCATCCGAGGCCGGCCTTGGGTACCGCCAAAGGAACGGGGCTTCTTTCTGACGGGGTGGGTCCACTGAAGTGGTTCTGCCAAGGGAAGTCTGTCCACTAAACGAGGTGGCCACCTTGGGAACAACCCCAAAAGAGCACCTCCTTGAGGATATCTCCTGAACTGGAACCATCCTCACTGCAATCCCAGCCTTTCTTGGCAGAATTCCCTTCAAAGTAAAGGTTCGGTCGGTAAGACCCCTGTTTCACTCGACAATGTCGATCAAAGTTATAATTCGATTTTGCGCACAGTTGCGTGTTGACAGACATTGTAGCTTTGTGAAACAATCGTAACTCAGAACTTTGGTGTGGTTGTGCAGGTTGCGGAATGTTTGAGATGTTTTTTCATCTGGAGGATCTTCCTGACTATCTCGCAGAAGCCGGAGTCCTATCATTACTGCATTGATTCAGTACTTATGTCTTCTCATCAATCGTGTTGTTGCCAAATCTCCGGAGAGCCATCCCCCATTGATACTCGACGGCTATTTGCTGCTCAGACCCCAAAGCAATAATAACCGAGGAGAAATAAAAATGAGCAAAGTTTTCAAAGAGAAGGGGTGAGAGGCGAAGGGGAAGAGATTTAGAGTTTCCTTATCGAGTCTTTTGGTGGGGCTATCAGGCTGGAGCGTTAAGTACGAGGTCTATATGACGGCAGGGATTGATGCGTGCGAGAGGGACCTTTGCCTGCAGCTGCTTCTCCTAATTACATTGTATTCACCCAGGTATTATTGAAAAGCACTGGTTGTCTGATTGAAAGGCGAACTTTAACCGCAGAGATGCTACTTTTATGAAATAGAAATATGTTATGGATGCGTCGCCGGGGAACAATTGGGCAGGGGTTGTAATCTCGGACTTAAATTAGATATAAGAAAACACATCAGAAGTTTGAGCCATTACTGTGACAGTAATATTATTGCCCTATCCATCTTGTGGTATTTATTGCAATATGGGCAAGATAACCCATTAGCCCCAGCATCGCAAGTCCGGCAAATAAAACAGCCGAGAAAACTCGATTCCACTCGCAGAGTTAATCAAAGCGAAAACTTTGAAAATCCCTCGTGATTTTTTGCCTGTTCTCAATGTTTCTTATGAATGGATTCACGGTCCCTGCGTCGCAGTGGTGCATCAATGGTTGGTCGCTGAAAAATTGCAGTGCCAGCAGTCCGAAAAGTAGACTCGTGACCTGCAAGTGTTCCGTGTCTCCAGACGTTGTTTGTTTCCTCTTCTCAGGAAAAAGTTGGACCACTTGCACGATGTTTGCTTCAACAAGCAGAGGGGTTCCAGAAACGTTTTTTTCCCCGTTTGGGCCAGGTATTCCTTGCTCGTTTTGGGAGAGAAAAGAGATCCAGCCCTTGCGCAAGTGGTGTTTTGTGGTGATCTCAACCTTTGGTGAATCTAGATTCACTTCACGTTTCAGACACAGCAGAAACTACACGAGCAGATAGTGCAACAGTTACAGGAGCAACTGCAGGTGAACATCCTGCAGCAGACGCAGCTCTTGCAGCAGGCGCCCAGCAAGGTACGAGAACCCGGCTCCTGTCACGTCATCCGGGGATCCGAGCCTGCGGGCCCGAGATCTTGGTACCAGTTCCCCTGATCAATGTCAGTCACTGGCGCGAATGTTGCAATCTCAGATTTGGGCTTCTTCCCAAGATTATTAGTGCGCACTGAGCTTCAGCTTCTTCAGCAAAATCTGGAAGTTTTGTGTTGTTGCAGAATTCCAAGGACAAGAACAGTCTGCAGGCGCAACTGCAGCAGTTGCAGTTGCAGCAACAGCAGATTGTGCAGCAGATGCAGGTCGTGCAAGGACGCTTCCTTCTCGCCAACGGTCTCGTCGGGCTGCCGGGCTTTCCTCCTGCGGGACAGGGTCAGTGTAGCGAGTTCTTCTGCGTTCACAAAATGCACATTGTAATACGTTTTGCACGTATTGACAGGGCCACAATCATCCACTCGACACACAATTCCGGACGATTGCGGATTTCATTGTTGTTGAGCACGAGGTCGTCAATTGCAGGAATGACGCCAACAGAGATGCAGGCGTTGTGGAAGGAGGTGCAACAGGCGCAGGCTTTGGCGCACGGCGTTCCGCCGCCGCACGCGCCGCCTGCGGGCGGGGACGACTCGCCACCCAAGTCGTTGTCCAATGGCGTCCCGACGCCGCCAACGCTCCACACCCCGCCCACCGGGCACGTGCCGAACGGCGTTTCTGAATCGCTTCTGCTCGGTGAGTTCGAACAAAATTTGCAGGTGATAGTTGTGTCGACGAACCTCTCAGATGCTTTTTTTGGCAATGAGACACGCGGGCACTTTCTGACTCGTTTCTTCATTGGTTCAGGCGGCATTCCTGGTCCCGCGGAGTCGGTCAGCAAGTCTGCGAAGGATGACGGCGGCGGCGGCGCTGCGGCGGATCAGCACGCGCTCTACAGGCACGGCGTCTGTCAGTGGCCCGGCTGCGAGGAACCCTGCGACTCCTTCAAGGCCTTCCAGCAGTGAGTACCATGTTCATGTGGACAGCTATACCGTGAATTTTGAACTTCGGCCCTTGTTTCCACACGATTACGAGTTGTGACGTGCGCGTTTCAGACACCTGAACGTGGAGCACCAGCTGGACGACCGCAGCACGGCACAGGCGCGGGTCCAGATGCAAACCGTCAAGACGATAGAACTGCAGGTAGGGAGCCTTTTTCGTTTCCTTTTATATTTGTTTGCAAGGGGAGGAAATGGGAAACAGAGCAGTAAAGTAAAGATCCTCTCTGACGTCTTGTGTACTCGTGTCATCCTGTCTGGTTGTCTGAGTTCGGATTCAAAAAGGAAAAAAAAACAGATTGGCCACTGTAAGTTTGGTGGGAAGGCAATTAAAGTCGATCGTGCGATTTCACGACTTTCTGACAGCAACCAAGGGAACAATAACTACTTCGTTCATCTTGTTTGTGTCGAGCTCTTTGACCTTTTCACGAAGTTTTGTTTGCTGTATCAGATTGTCACGACATGGAAACTTTCAATTGAAAAGATTTTGATTGAAGAAGCTGTGATTCGGGGGCCTGAAAAGCGTTTGTGTCTGACTGAAGGTCGGACTTCAGGCTTTTGCGTCTCCTTGGCTGCAGCTGGCTTCGGCTGATTTAAAGTTGGCATTGTGTTGTCGGGTGTTTGTTGTTGACAGGGTCTGAAATTTCATCAGAGGAAAGACTTCATCTCACAATGAGTATTTGCTATTGCCAGCGTCACAATCTGGACAATGACCTCTGAGGAAAAAGACACTCCAAGTCCGCCTTTGCACGTCAATTTTCCTGTTTGTTTCCGCATTTGGAGGCGAAACGAGCTGTTGTAGAAACATTTGCTTTCAAGCGTGTGTCATTCGAACTTCGTCCTGTTATTTGTCCACTCTGGGTCCCACATGTCCAGTGCTTTTCGCTGAGCACACTGTAAAACTGAAAATTACTCTTGTTCTGTTCCAAGCAATGAATGGAGTGACTTCTCAGAGCTGAAGTGATCAGCGAAATGCCGCAATTGAAACATTCAGTCGTGCACTGCAGCAATGCTGACGCGGCAGTTTCACAGCGCGAGGTGCTCTCTGAAGTGGAATACATTAGGCAGATATTGTGCGCATACCTGACTCTCATCCAGAGTGATGAACGCTCCTGCTGTTGTTTGCTGATCAGTCCGAAGGGCTCCAAGCCCCGCACCAAGACTAATGTGCGAAATGCGTGTTTTCTCTCCTGCGAATTGAAGGCTGTTGGTTCTGAGTTGACAGTGCTTTTTGAGCAAGTGTGTGGGAAAAGTTGACATTTGTTGAGGCTTTGAACCAACCTTCAATTGTAACACTCGTAGTTCCCACGTATTTCAACATCATCGCGAAACTTCAAGGCGTCATTGTTGATCCACCATCAGTGGAAAGTGAAAAAAGGCAAAAAGGGGAGAGAAGCGGAGACAATGTCGTAAATTCATTTCCAGGCTTCGAGCAAACCTTCACCCTGTGTTTGAGAGTGCTCGTGGGACTTGTGTGCGTATTTGAGCTGGGGGTTCGAGTTTCACGTTATTTGTGTGGCGAGTATTTGTTTGCCGTAAAGACGGGCGGCATTACATCTGCAAATCAAATGGAAAGATAAGTGGGGCGCGTGCCACACACGGCGACGGGGTCGACGGGTCGGCGTGACGGATGTGGACGAGACGGGTGACGGGGCGTCAACAATCCGATCCCGGAGAGCCGCTGCTTCGTTGCCTTCACGTCTCTCTGCTTTTGGGCGAGCTGGCAAACTCGGGTGCATTTTTGCGTGTGCCAGTGGCAAATTAATCTTTGCGACATTCTGTTGCGTTCGCTCTTGAGATTGGAGCTGGCTTCCTTTCACGGGATCGAAAGCTGTGCACGCGCTGCAATGACAGCACTGTCACATGGCATGGCATCAAATGTGGGGGTGTTGAAAATTAAATTCGGCCCACTCGGTCGTATGTGTTGCGATTGCGCGTGCTGAATGACAGAGACGTTCTCAATTTGATTGAAACACTCAAAGGTTGGAATTCGCGAGCGTTTTCTGCTTGGTCAAAAAAGACCCGAGAACCGCGGTTCGTGGCTTATTGAGGCAGCAGCTCTTCTTGGCCTCCGTAATGCGTTATTTGTCCGCTCGACCCGCGCACACATCAGATGTCATTGATGACAAAGTCAGAGAAATGAGAAATGGTGGGATTGTTTGCTTGGGAATGTTGACAAAGACTCATTTGTGTTATGAGCTCCTGTGCAGAAGGTTGAAAGGCCCTGCAGATGTGCACTGTCAAAACGTGAAAACAGCCTCCTGCACAGTCTTTGATTTTTGAGTTGGTTCTGCCTGGCCCCTTTGAAACACATCCCTGCATTTGAATAACGCAGTTTGTGATTGTCCAGAACGGTTTCTCTGCACCTGTACTGGGCGTTGACAGAGCTCTCAGCACTCTCCACCACTTTGTGATGATCACCTTCCAACTTTCCAGGCGTCGCGGGTTGTCGCTCTGTGCTGACAGTGAAGTGAGGCATGTAGTGTTCGTCGAGTGGTTCGACCCAAGCTGACTGTGTCATCGGAGGAAGAAGGGGAATCCAGTGTTGACTGGCTTTCGCACTGAAAACCCAGTTCATTTGTTCCTCCACAGCAATCTGGTCTTGTCCAAGAGAACAATGGCAAATTCTCAGGTGCTTGATTACAAAGCTGGAACTTGCTGATGTCCAGCACATTATCTCTTTCGATGATGGTTGTTTCAAATTTCAAATCACTTTTGCGTTGTTTGTGGTTTCGATTTCACAACAAGAGATCGAAAGTTTTGTCCTTGCAAGAAGTCGCGTCAGATTTCAGAGCGCAGTGAAGAATTGAAACTCATTTGAACTCAGGGTTCACGTTCTGTGACATTAACTTGATCCTTTCAGAAGCAACCAGAAGAGTCTGGCCAGTCGTGATGCCATGTGAAGAGCTGTTCTTTCTTGCACTGGCAGTTCTTTGTTGCAGACTCCGCGTATTTTGTCATGAATTTGAGATTTGTCAGTCGTTTTCACAAGCTTGGAAAGTTCGCGTTTGAATTTCCCTGCACAAGCTCTCGGCGACTTTCTTTTTCGAGTGTGTTTTGAAAATGTCTCAGGAATTATCTCTTGTTCTTCAAAACTGACTGGTGCTGACAACGGAGACACAAAAGGGCTGGGATTTCTTTTGTGTGTCGCAAACTCGAACAGACGAAATTTCGAGCAGAGACGCTTGATTTATTCGCCTCACAGCAGGCGACGTCGCTCCCCTGGATCAGCTTGTTTACGGGGCAGGTGTGCGTCTCGGTTGTGAAGGATTATGTATCAGTGGTGGACAGCGCTGTGACCCGGGGGCTCCGCACTCAACCCCGACCATTGTTCCCACGAACCCTCCACTTCCATTGTGGGGTCAAGTGCTAATTCTGTCAAAAAAACAGAGCACGTCATTTGAGCCTTTCGATGTTATCGAGGGAATTGACCGACGACGGCACCATTTGCTGTTGGTGGGGCACAAATGAAGGAAAGATACCCACGTCTGTTGCGAATATCAGTCTGAAACAAGTGGCTTGTACTCATTGCTGTTTTCGGATCGGTTTTGTCAGACTGCAGGAACTGACAATTGCATTGTGCAAACGCGAACAGTGCAGCCCGTGGGGGAAAGCGCATACCTCGGGCGGACAGACATGCATTGAGATGCTTGACTGATGCACCACAAAAGAAGGGCCTCTTGACGCGCCAATCGGTCAGACTGACCCCGAATTATGTGCGGCCCCGAGATAATACCATTTTGTCTGCTGCACGCGGCCGAACAAGGTGTGATTTTCAAAAGTGGGAAGGGGCGCACCACGCGTCCAGAAAAAGAAAAACCCAAGACCAAACCAAAACGAGAACACCATCATGCAAGGTGAGGCTGGAGGTCCTTTGAAAAGCACCAAGAACCTCGTTCCAGTTTCCAGAAAAGAATCCAGGTCTTCTGTCCTCAACGATCCCCTTTTTTGTCTGCAATTCTTTTCACAACACCAGGAGAACATCCGTATAATTGACAACAGCGATCGCATTTTTACTGAGAAAAAAGACACAGCCTTTGGCTACGTCAGTCTGGCCTGACCTGCATTTGGTCTGTGTTAATTTTCTCTGACCGCCCGTCTTCTGCTGGACTTGTTTGGTCATAACGCCTCACAGCAGGCGCGGAGAATAAACAGCGACAGCTGAACAAGAGAGATGGATTAGTTATTGTTGACCGCTGCTGTGAGCCCCGATAAGATTCACACTGATTTGCCAAATGGCCACTGAGCAGTGTCGCTCATTGAACACGGGGGATTCACTGGGGCGTCGTGCGCGTCGCGTCACAAACCGTGAGCAATGAGCTGTCTCGTTGAGAATGTGTTTCGCACTTGTTTACAATTTACAGTGTACACAAATGGAAAAACCTCGTTGGGTCCAAACTTACAGCTGACAGCGACCTCAAGCTGCATTTGGTGCTTGTCCCTCGCATGTTGTCTGAGTCAAGTCAGTGAAACGGAGGAGTCCGATTGCATTCCTTCAACAGTTTTGTTGGTCACTCTTGTGTGTGTTGGCGAGACATGCATTGCAGTGGAAGAGACAAAGGCACAAACCGACCAGACTGTTCAAGCTTTTTGCACGCTTCGCTGTCTTGGAAAAATGACGCCGGTGTGTCTCAATGGTGTGAACGTGTTGCCAGGACACCCCCTCGCCACACACACACTCACACACACACATATATACCCCAAAAATCCTTATTTTTACAAAAAAAGGGGGAAATCACATCAACTGTTTTTTTTTATTCTGGTCTTGCATTCAGTTTCCAAGATGGTCACCACCCGGGCTCAACATGTTTCTGAGAGGAGTTCAACTTTGCTTGCAAATGAGTTCACATTTTTCGTGTCAATTGATTATTGAGCTGTTGTGTTGACTTTTCTTTTCACTGTGAAACACTTTTGAAGTGTGCTTTTGTGCAATTCCCACAGTGGATAGGTGTTCGATGAGGTTTCCTTGAGTAACGCCGGGCCCGCGTGATTTCTGCGCGGCGCGCGCGCGTTTATCGCAGAGGCCGCGAGGCGCAAACAAGCGATGCTCGGCGCTGCGTTTATGACGGCTCAGGCACAGCGCGACGATAAATGGCTTTTGATGGTCATTGTCCCTAATACGAGTCCACTATCGGTCTTCCACACATAAGCCACAAAAGCCATGAATCAACTGATCGGGTTGATTCGCACAAGGCTCTCGCAGAGAAGAATCATTGCAGATGGGCATTTCCAATGCGAGTGGAACGCTTCAGAATTTCGTGCGAGCTTTGTCTTGAGCTTGGAAGCAAGACTCGCTTGGACAAAGTCAAATCAAAACGAAGGGTTTCCACTTTCACGATGCAGTTGGAACAAATTTCAGGGCGAATCTAGAGGATATTCGATCTTTCACTGAAACACTTTTCGGCTGACACAACACACCTGAAGGTAAAACCTGCAGGATTCAAACGCAGATGGAAATGTACGCCTGCACTTTTCAATGCAGCTTCATGGCTTTCCGAGTCAGTAAAAATACACCAGATAAACAACATTTCCGCCAGCCATCACCAAACAGAAGGGCCAGAAATAAACAAAACCAACAGCACCAGACGAAGATTCCTGAGAGCTTTCGCAAACAAGCGAGCTTCAGGCCTCCATCAGCTTTCAGACTGACCTTTCATGCTCATGCGATGCACAGATCTACTCAAAATAAGCAGAAAACATGTTTTTGTGTGCCTTCGTTCCTTTTTTGCTGTGTCTAAATCTCGGCGTGGAGCATCGGGCGAAAGAATTATAGGCCAAAGATCCTGATAATTAAACAATTGGAAACTTGACCTGTCCTTTTCTTGAAGTCATTTGTTTCATTCAAAATGGCAACGCCAGGTTTGAAACACGAGCTGTTTGCGTGGTTTGCTTACCACTCGGATTGTTTTCGACAGTTGTTTGCCTCAGCAGTTGCGTGCGTGCAAGCCATGATCCCAACAACAACAGCAGCTATTTTTATTTCTGTTTTCAGGACAATTTTGTTTTCTTGGATCTGCCTTGTTGTTTTCAAAGATAGCACCAGCGGGCCACACTGGCAACGAACAACGTTGATGACGTGCAATTTCACTATTTCTCGAGTCGTCTGAAGGTGACAGCGAGTGCTTTGCTGATTTCCAGTTTTGTTGTCACTTTGAAATTTACACATGAAACGACGTCGTCTCTGTGCACCTGTTTTTGCAGATTTATTTTTGAAAAAAAGTTTGGAGCGAGCAAATTATGCATCAGGAGCGAGACACACCCAAGAGAAGTGTAGAGTTAACGCAGATACTGTCCTTTGAGATCTGCTTTCAGAGATGTCACAACCAGCGTGAACCTAAGTGTAATGAGTTCAATAAATAATTAGCTGAAAGCAACAGGGAGCAAAAAGTTTGTTTCGAGACGTGATGATTTTTGCCTTGGAAGTTCATCTTGACAAACACAGGACAGACTCAAATTCAGCCGCGAAAAAGACGTTTGATACCGTTGGTTGTTCCGTCACTGCCGAAAGTACCGAACGTGGTTCTTTCCGGTGGAGTGTTGGTCCAACTGGCAACATTCAATGTGCGTCCTGCGACAATCCTCGCGGACGGTCGTCAGTCACGTTGCTGTTGACGCAGTAAGGAGTTTTAGATGCAACCCGTGGGGGCCTCTTTTTCAACGCCCGGTGCGAAGAAACGTGCCATTTTACGTGGGAACCTGAGTTGCCACGTAGCCCATTTCCATGGCTATTTCACAAAAAGAATAACCCACCATTATCAAAGTTTTTTTTTAGTATTTATCAACAATGTTCTGCTGCAGGTTTGTGTTCAATGTGAAGACAAAATGTGGCTGAGAAATGGCTAAATATTGAGCTTGAAAAGTTGACTTCCCACATTTTTTGCCACGTATTTTGCCACGTAACATGGGACCGGAGGGGGCCTCGCACGGGTTGCACCTAAAACTCTCTAGTAAGTCGGGCAAGGCAAGTCACGAACCAGCAGACGAGAACTTTGTAGATTTTCCTGGACAAGTCGTTGTTTCTCACTCCCTGCTTCAGTTTCCACTCATTGGACTGAATTTCATTGTGTGCTTCTTCATAACACCAGAGTTCCAATGGAAGACTGTGATCTCGCGCTCTGTTTGACAAACAGCTTGTGCGCTGAGCTGAGCCCAGATTCAGAGGAACAACGCAAAGCAGTCAATATTTTTTTCACGTTCTTGAAAGGAAAGATTTCTTTTGATTACGAACTTGGAGTAAGGTGATATCGAGTGCATTATTTTTCCCTAATGTTTTGTATCGAGTGAAAGCAAGCTAATGTTGAAATTTTTGTGTCATTTGTGAGGTTGAAGTAAAACCGGGTGTACTGCTAGGAACTGGGAATCTCGGTGCGCTGTTTTTAGCGAATCGTTGTGATCAATAGATAATGGGTGTCGTCAGTTGCATCGAGAAAAACAACTTTGCTTGGATGAAAGTTTCTTCGTGAAACGCTTTGATGCTCTGGAGTGGAATTAATTTGAGAACGTTGAAAGTTCTCCTGTTGGGTTGTCTCGTTACGTCACGTCTGATTCTGTAAAGTGCACCGCAGATTCGTGTCACGGGCTGAGTCAAGTGCAGGAAGAGTCTTTCGCAATGTGCAGCTGCCCAGAGTCCTTCACCCTGAACCATACCCGTGTGGTTGCGTTGGGACGCAAAGACTTGATCTCGAGGTGACGAAGTCCACGTCTTCTTGTTGCAGTTGAAGCAAGAACGGAAGCGTCTTGACGCCATGATCCAGCACTTACACATCGACCTCAAGCCGACCAAGGATGGAGCAGAGGGGCGGAGAACGGGTTCCCCGGGCGGGGGCAGGAAAGACGCGGCGGGCGGCGGGGACAGAGGGAGCATACCGCCCCCGGAGCCGCAGCACAGTCCGCCCGCCATCTCAACGGCGCCGCCGCCGCAGACTCCGAGCAACGCTAACCCAGCTCTGCCGAACCCCGTGAGTTTACACTGTTTAACGTGGTGTGCATGCGTGAAAGGTTTCGATACAAAAAGGGGGAAACTCACAACACAGGTTTGTTGCTTTCAGATGTTGCCAGTTCTTCCGAATCATTCCATCATCGCACCACTGACCCTGCCGTCTCCGGGCATCGCCACCACCGCGGCAGCCGTCGGGGGCACCGGGTGTCCGCCTGGCGCCATGGGCATGTTGCCCGGCCTCAACCTCAACCTGCCGCTGCTGCCCGGGCACTCTGGCGCACTCCTGCCCCCGTCCCCGACCTCCGACACGCCGCTCACTCCGCCTGGTGGACCCCTGGGTGGGGCAGGAGGCCTGACTCCTGGGAGCAGCAAAGCGGCGGCGACGCCCGGCAGCGCGCCGCGGTCGTCTTGCACCTCGCCCAGCGCGCCCCTATCCCCGGGTGAGACTTGTGATTCTGATTCCGTTTCATGCGTTCCGTCTCAGTCGTCTATCACTGTGTGTGTGTGTGTGTGTGTGTGTGTGTGTGTGTGTGTGTGTGTGTGTGTGTGTGTGTGCGCGTAATGTTTAGTGAGGGTGTTTCTTTTGGCGCAGGAGGGAACGGCTTGACGGGCACGCCGTCGCGGGGAACGGACAGTGGAAGCAGCGGCGGCGGCGGGCCGATGCGACGTCGCGTCTCCGACAAGTGTACACTGCCCATATCAGCTGGTACACGAGCCTACAAACTTCTTGAAAGAATTTCATCTGAAAGGGCATCTTTTCAACGGGGCACAACGTAGACTTTAGCTCTGCCTGTTTGGGTGACGTGCCACGCCAGAGCAAGACAACATGGTGCACGTTTTGTTTCAGAAATCGAGAGAAATCGCGAGTTCTACCGGACGACGGACGTGCGTCCTCCCTTCACGTATGCGTCGTTGATACGTCAGGTGAGAGCAAAGGAATCAGCAGTTGACACACTGCAATCATTTCTCGATTCTTCTTCGACGTTGGTGAATCCAATTCCCCATTTTGGGTGTTTTGTACAGACTCGCAGCTGCAATTGTTCATAGTTCCAGTTATTCTGTGACAGGAAAGATGATATTTTTGTTCAACTACAAAAGGAATCTGAGGTTCTTTTGCAAACTTTTCATATCATAACTAAATGCCAACAACAATGATATTGGTAAACGTGTTTGTCAGAGACGAGCACAAGACAGAATTAAAAACCTCTCTCCCCGGGAGCTTTGTGGAACACAAATAGAATCACGATTGTTGCTGCGGATAACAATATCCAACAGCGCCGCGTTGTATCAAGTTTTATTTCAAAAATCTTCACCATAAATCCAGAAAAAAGCTTTGTGTCGCTTTAGAAAGTGAGTCACAAAAAACGTTGCACAAATAACAATATGAGAGGCAGGTGGCATTGTCTGGGATCAACAAAGGACGCGCATTGTTTGCGAGCACTTGGGCTGGAAAGCAGGTCTGATCTGCTTCACACGCTTCTGCTTCTCTGCAGACAGCTTATTCGTTGAATTTACTGTTTCCGACAGGGATAAATTTATCCTTTTTCTCACAGCACTCGTTGTTGTGTCACTTGTGTCCAAATCAAAAAAACCCCGTATCGTTCCTGTCTGGTTGAAATGGTGTTGTGTATTTGGGGACGAAGCGGGTGGTTGAAGCGGACCTGTTCCCGGTGCAGGGAGAGAGGCTTTATTCAAGCCAACGGCGAGGCAACAACACACGTTACAATGAAACACTTGGCATTACTTCCAGTTGAAGGAAGATCAACATTTCTCCTTTTTATCCAAGTGTTTGGGAAGCTGTGCCCTGCGGGAGGTGGAGCAGGGTGTGCGCGCGCACACAGGAGCCTCTGCCGTTTTGGAAATGGCCTCTCTTCAAAGTTCTTGTCAAGCATCAAACTTGCCTTTGCACCCAAACTGTCGCAAGTTTCACAGCTACTCCCAAACTTCTCCATTGTTTTAATTGCGAGATGTTTCATTGCCTCGGGAACAAAACAGAAAATGTACTGCTGGTTCTGATTCTAGACTTTGGTGGAGAAGGGGTGGGTGGCATTTATCCCCGTGTCACGTCCGCGCAACATGCGCTCCTGCTGCGTGCAGGATGTTTCTTTGTGTTTCTCCCGGGAGGGGACTGAAACAGCTTTCTTTGATTCCTTACCCCGAGTGAATGAAGCGATGCAATGAAGTTCATTTCAGTGAAATTGCAGGGAGGAAGGGCGGTAATGCACACAGCGCGCCTCTTGTGCGCATTGTATTGTGACTCTGAGGTGTACATTACAGTAAACATACACAAAGAAGAAAAAAGGTCACAAAAGATTTTCCGGGTGCAGGATCAATATCGCAGTGATGTCAACGACAAACGCCCGAAAATATGTGCTTCAAACTGTGAAACATCACAACAGGGGAGAACAAGCCACACCACGATTTGGCTGGCAGGGGCTGTGTGCCCCTCTCCCTCTGCATAAAATTGCTTGGAATTTCTTTTTGAGAAGTTATCATGGCGGAACATAGGGTACTGCACTCAGCTCGAAGATGTGAGGTGTGAACCTTGAGCCTGATGACTTGAAGACTCACCCTGACCCTGTGTGATTGATTGCTGCTGGAGACATTTCATTCAAATTTCTTCTGTTGTGTGGTCGCTCTTCAAACAAAGCTGTTGTAATTGTCTTCAGGGCAAACAGTTCTCTGAGACGTTTCATTCTGTTGGGATCAAATTTGTCAAGTGCTACTGAACAGATTTCGCTTCTTTTGTGCCAATGATCGAAGGCATTTTCCTTCACAGCGCGAGACCCGTTTGAGTGAAGTGGGAGCAGGATGGGGATGTGTGTACAGAAAAAGGGGGGAACCTCGCAGCTAAAATCAATAGCACCGGCAAAATTGCATTCAATCTATTAATTTGAGTGCCAAGTGTTTTTGTTTTCTTTGCCCCACCTCTCCAAAAGAGCTTTCACTCACACTGTCAAGTCTTCTCATGCCCGGAGAAGAAAGAGTTTCCAAACGTCCAGTGTGCATTTTAGGTTCGTGGATGGTGCGTTTCTCAAAAAAATACAACTTCTCATTGCAAAAATTGTGCAGTCCACTTCATTTTGCATCTCGTCTCCAGTATTTAATGAAAAAAAGAACGATCACTTTACTTCCCCGACAAGACTCCGTTTTCAGAGTGAGCCTTTTCGGGCTTGTTTGGTCGGGACCCGGGAAATGCCGGTGCATTATCAACGTGTGAAATGAGACGCGGCAAAAAACGTCTACATTCATTGTCGAGTGAAATTTCCCCTCCACTCCTTTCCTTTCCCCTCATTTCTTGATCCAACAAACGAAGGAAGGGTAATGTGTGAAATGACTTCTGCTGTGTACTGTGAAGCAGACTGTTTGCTGCCTGTGAAAGGAAGTGGCCCCTGCTTTGTGTACAGATCTGAAAACCCCGCCATGGAGACTTGCAGATCAGTTCCTGATGTGCTTGAACTTCAAATGGACTTTTGGTCAGTTCCACGGAATGTTCATCAGAACCTGTTTTTGTTGCTGTGTTGATCCTGGAAATTGGACCCAACCCTCTGCGGAAAGACTACAGAAGCTGTTGGTTGTTTCACCGTGTTCCAACTGTGGCAAAAGGTATCAGTTGTTCAGTCAGGTTCAGTTGGGGAATGGTCTTGTTGGGGACATGTTCCACGACGTCAGGCTCGAGCCCCTGGTCCCTGACCCCCGGTCCTGCCAGGCGCTGTGGGGAGCTGATCAGCGTTTGTACAGCCGTCCCCGCGGTCGTGTTCCCAGCTCCGCCAATTACACTCTCAGCAGCCTCCGTCTCCAAGCACCGCAGCCCCTGCCCTGTGTCCTTCTTCACTTGAAGTGGCGCAGATATTGGTCACCACGATTGCGTCAGAAAAAAAATTAGTTTCATGTCTTTTGTGTTTGGTTTGAAATCATTCAAATAAGTGTGTGCCAGTGGGTGGTTCAGTGCAACAAACAAGGATCGAAGCCTGTTTCTTGTTTTTGTCGTGATAAAGAAGGCGTCAGTAAGAATGGTTGCAGTTGTCTTTGACTCGTTTTTAGATCAGTGCCGCCAGTGGCGTGGCTGTGAAGCTTGTTTGTGACTTGTGTAAACAGCAGGCGCGAGGGAGGAGGGGAGAGGCAGCCTTCCAAACAAGGCAGCTCCTGCTTTGTGAGCTGAATCAATACGGACAAATTGTTGATTTGTTGAGCTGTGTACAGGGCGCTTTTCTCCAATAATCGGAGGTGTTTCTTGCTCGAGCTGACTTGCTTCCTCACACTCATTTGAACTTGTACCCATAGATCCAACCTTTGGAAAGATTTTTCGAATTAGTGTGATTTCACCTTGTTCTTCTGATTTTCAAATTTTCTCTCGTTTTGGACTTTTCGCGTGCACTCGCCCTTGGGGGGTGCGCGTTGTGTCGGTTGTGCTGAGGTGCGCTGAATCAAGAGCAGATGCCTGCAGCCAGCGACAGCTCATGGTGTCGATATCGTGGCGTGTGTCACTTGGTAAACATCCTTCTGTAAACAACGAGCTGCGCAGTTGAAGGAATTGAGAGTCTTCCCAACCTTATTGACTGAAAGGATCTCAGCGAAAGGCAGAGCCAAGAGTCTGTCCACCATGTCACTGACCCGTCGTGCTGAGTCTATTCAGCGCAGATTTGAACGAAATAGGAAGGAAGGTTCTTGATCGCAGAATCTAACGTGCAAAGCAAAATATTTGAGCTTCGAGTGTTGTTATCAGTCGGATGACAGTGATTCACCCCTGTGTCGTCGGTGTGTTTCTGTAAATGGTCAAACATTTAATTCCCTTCTCAGACCACTTCTAATCATTGGATTTTTATCATATTTGGTGTATGTGATGACTAGGTAGCACAAATTTCACATTTACAGTCATGGCCATACCATGTTCTTGGATGCACTCCAAATCACTATTGAACACCTCAGAATATTTCTCAACATCATTTGATGGTGAAAAATGCAATGTTCTGTTTATGGTCAAAAGTTTAATCCCCTTTAAAAGACCACTTCTTATCATCAGATCTTGATCATATTTGGTGTTTAGGATGACTGGGGTCTACAAATTTCACAATTGCAGCCATGCCCATATTTGGGGGGGGGGGTTGAAGGTCCTCCGACATTAGGTTGTGCAGCAGGAACGGGGGAAGCATCGTGGTGTTGAGCACTGCGGTGAGGAGGAGGGATGACTTTTCCTAGAACCATCCTCTGAGCTGATGCATTTGGCGCAGTGCCAGTTGGGTGTCCCAGTCTTGTTCCGAGATAAGGCGCATCGCTGTCAGGTCTTCCAGGAGTGACGTCGGTTGCCAGTTGAGGTTAAGGATGCAGCGGCGCGGCTGTATTGCCTGTGGTTGTGGGGCTGAGTGTCCTTGACTTGTGGAGTGCTGGGAGGGTGGGCAGCCCCCCCCCCCCCAGGGCGGTGAGCTGGAACACGAGTCGAGGGGTGCGGTTGGGTTCCATGGTGCAGAGGCGGTTGTATTGACGAACTGCGGCCATGGCCCAGGTGGATGGTAACTGAATGGGGTTGTATTGGGGAGTGGCACGCGGCTGACGCTTTACTTGAAAGTCTGGTGTCTTTTGCAGGCAATCATCGAGTCCCCGGACAAACAGCTGACGCTCAACGAGATCTACCAATGGTTTGTTTGTTTGCTTATTTATTTCTGTGAGGTGGAGAATCCGGTAGCGGGATACCGAGCCGACAAGGCTTTGTCGTACATTCTCGCCGTGTCAGTAAAGTGGTGTAAGACGTGGAACATAAAGTCTCTTTCTGATCAATCATCCGCGTGACAATGATATCTTTTGCAAGACAGCGGTATGATCGGCGACTTGTGCTTTTGACCTCAAGCTCTGGTGAGCTTCGGTGAGCAGATTCCGCTGCTCCTCGGTGTGTTAGTGTTTTGGGGCCTTTGCTGTCGTGCCAATTTTTTTGGGCAGAAGAGATGTGGTCTCGTTACACTTTTCACGCCTTATATGGTTATTTCTTTTGGCAGGTTCATGAATACGTTCGCGTTTTTCCGGAAGAACCAGGCCACTTGGAAGGTACGTTTCGCCCAGTCCCACTGGATTTTGATGTGTCATTGGGGAGGGGGCTGGGATTGCTCCAGAAGTGTGTTGGGCAGGGTCCAAACCACAGTGGATGAAGTCATCACCTGGGAGCTCAGAGAAACTGAATACAATGCTTGACCTGGTGGTGTTGCTTGTGTTTCTCTTGTCGCGAACTCAAAGCGATGTAATTTGCGTCGCTCGAGAACTTATTGACCATTTGGTGAAATTCAATTTTGGGGTTGAGACACAACTGGTCACTTGTTTGATTTTATTAGCCTTTGAACTTGCACTTTGTTTTCCTGTGTTCAATGCTCAGTTGCAGTGAACTGTGTTGAAATCCACCCAAATGGCCAACAGCAGGGACAACGAGGTTAGGAAGCCGCCCGATGCCGTGCAAATGGATTTGACTTGTCGTTCCTGTGTTTACAACACAAAGGGGCCCTTGGTCCGAACGCTGAAGAATTGCGCTTCGCTCGAAATCAATTTTCGGACAAAGACCAAGGCACGGCAAGGACAACGTTTGGCTTGCACGTGCCCCTGACAGTCAAATGAACGTGGTGGTGTGGATGGCACATTCTGAAGGTTTTTGTTTCGGAAACGAACAGAATATCTTGTCAGATCTTTACAGCCGGCGCACGCTGATTTCAGAGTGTGCGACTTCCGGTTGCCTGGCAATAGCGCTGCGAGGTTTCCATGACTATCCCCGTCTCTACATGAAACGACCCGAGCCTGGTCAGCTGTGTGATGCAGTTTGCGCCACCCTTTCTTGTTTTTGGTCATTTTCGATTACAAATAAGTCGAGCTGGATTCACAGCAGGGACAATTTCACAAATGGCTAGCCACATTAGGGACCCGCTTTTAACGCAACTGCGACAGCGTGTTCACAAATAAAGGGCCACTCAGACCGAAGTGTTTGTGGTTTTCAGGAATGCAACCTACTTTGTTGCCTGGAATGGTCACTGTCCACTGTTCAGAAAGTTTGTTTGAATCCACTCGGTGTCTCGCTCATTTCAAAAATGCCTTTGTTTCAACGACACATTCATTTGTTACCCATATCCACTCCTGAAGGAGAAACACCTTTTCACTCCAAAATTGAATAAAAGCCAAGGAAAACAAAGGTACTGGGTGAAGACTGCCTGGGATGGACAGGTGAAGCTGAAGATGAACTCTGGAAGGCCCAACCAGTTCCCCAACTTGGGAGTTTGATGAAAGAAAATACTCCTGTAGCAATAAAGAGTTTCTGGTGCCTTGAAATTAATTTTTGCTTGCCACTACTTCAGCTAAAGTTGGGGTGCGTCGAATACGCAAGAGGGACGTAAGAGGGACTTAATTTTTCACGGGTGGATACGTATTCATCCGTTTACCTGCCGCCTCAGGACACATATGATGAAAAATCAAACTTCTGGGGGCAGTTTTCTTTTCCCGGACAACTACCGTGAATATTTTGAGACCTGTGAATTTGAGGCATGCGTGATCAAAATTAACTTGTTTGTTCCTTGTCCAGAACGCTGTGCGGCACAATCTGAGTCTGCACAAGTGCTTTATGCGGGTGGAGAACGTGAAGGGCGCCGTGTGGACGGTGGACGAGGTCGAGTTCTACAAGCGGCGGCCGCAGAAGATGAGCGGGTTCGTAGTTGCAGTCACGTGGTGTGTGGCGGAGCGAGACGCGCCGCGCCGGTGGCGACTCCGCGACACGTGACGCGACGCCAACTGACGTGCCGCGACCAAACTCTTTTGAAAAATCACGCCTGTGCACTCCAAGGAAAGGGGGGACGATTGTTGCACGTCTCCAAATCGAACCCCTTGAGAAAAACTCTGGTCGCGTCGAGCGTTGCGTGGCTGAGCTCCGGTGCGTCTCGACCGCTCAGCTGTCCTGGTCTTCCATTAATCTTCCACCTTTTTTCTCTCTTCCAGGATTTATGACTGTTTTATCTTTTCACACAGTTCGTGCTTCTTCGTTGTTGTCTCCTTGTTACTTTGTTGCCACAAATTGCAGAAACACAGCGATACATCGTCATTTCGACAACGAACTTGGACATTTGTGGCAACACAGTAATTTGTGGTACCCCAAACTGAGATTTTATCACTTTTAACGTTCTATCCCCACTTGCTTCCCTTGAAAATGTCCACCCTTTGATATTTGCAATTGCGCTTTTCGGTGTTGTTCCGTAAAACGTTTTTGGGACTTGGAATGACTCTTCTTCATCCATCCTCTGGAGGACTCAGTTTGGTGTTTGCCCGCAAGTGTTGCTTTCACCATTCAATGAACTGTTGTGTCTTCATGTACACGTGCAAGCGTTTTCTCCGATTCGGCTGAAGTGCACAGACATGCAATGCTGCTAAAATCCTTCCTTTCATGCGTCCTCACATCAGACCTGAATTTCAGCAAAATTAATTGAAGTGTCTTGTTTCAAAATTTGCGTGCATTGCATTGTGTGTTTGGTCGTAATCGTTTGGTGATGGTGACTTTTTTCCCTTTCATTCACTCTTGTTCTTCTTCACTGCACGTGAATGTGTCGCTTCTTTGACACACATCCACCAATGAGCGCGTTCCGTTCTCATCCTGCGCAGAACGCGGTGCGCACCAATCTGTCGCTTCACAAGTGTTTCATCCGCTACGAGAATGACTTCGGCTCCTATTGGATGGTTGACGACTTTGAGTTCGTCCGACGGCGCCACTTGACGCGCGGGCGTCCGCGCAAGTACAATGAACATGACACTGCACAGTCTGCTCCTGCACCGCTGCTACCAAAACCTCCTTCACCCGTCTCTGCCACCATCGAGCCTCCTCCGCACGAGTCTGTGTAAGGTTCCTCCCTCCGTCTCTGTCTGCCGCCCCGTAGCTGCCCCAAAAAGTATTGCTCGAGGTGCTCAGAGACTTGAACATCAAAGGAAAACAGAACAGGATTGCGATGTTGCGCTGTGTTGTTCTGAGGTAACACGAGCACCCGAACCCCCCAGATCCCCCAGTCTGGATGCACTAACTGTCCTGTAGTCACCAACACTAACAGCCAAACCAACGAAATCAACAAAGAGGCCACAGCTGCACAGCAGCACGCCTTTTGCAGAACGGTTCTGGACATTCCGTCGGATTGACAATCCCGATGAGTAGACTGATGCATGCAACGTTCTGGCAGAAGACCCACTTGAAAAATTTTAGTTGGCCTGCAAGCTTGACTTGTACACAATTGATCAGTGGTAGCGGGCTTGTCCCGTAGAGTTTGGCATGGCAATTGTAGTCGACACTTTCTGGACGACAACGCGCGATGCATGGGCGACGTTCTTTCGGAAATTGATGCCTGACTCGAAATCTGCAAGGAAATTTTTGTTCGAATTTTTTTCGCACAGAAGAAAACTTTGACATTGTGCTCATGCTCCACTGTGAGAGATCTGACGGTGGGAGGGGAATTTGCAAAAAAAAAAAAAAAAAGAAGAAAGGAATTGTGATTTCGTCTCTCATTTCTTGTCCCTTGTGTTTCTTCTGTCTCCCTCGCATGCTCCCGCTCACACCTGGTTTCCACTCATCACTGAGTCCTTGATTTGCTTCAGTTTGTGCAGTGTTATTTTCAAAGTACTACAACAATTCGAATAACATGAAAACTGATTGCAAAAAGCAGCATTGGAATGCGAAGTCGATGAAACTTGTGGAGTTTCCAGAGTTCACCGTAGAGATCTGTAGACGATAGAGCGGCTTCAGTAGCAGAACTTTTAGCTATTCGTAGCGAGTCGTCGCTGGGCTGCTCGAACAGAGACGAATGTCACCTGTATGTTCATCGTGCGCAAGTTCCACTTGTCAAACAAAAGTCAGAAGTGAAACGGAGACACCGCGTTCCGATCGCGAAAGCCAGCTTCGACGAAAAAATAGCTTGAATGGGTTGATGCAGACACACCGAGCATGCGACAGAGTTCACGCGAGGGCGGTGCTTGTTGATTTCTGGGATGTGATACATCAACGAGACCTCTACCATTCACGATGTGTTCCGTGCACCGATCAACGGAGTGATTCCAGTTGTTCACAACAGGTTTGTGTTGCAGGAATGTGTCTCTGAAGAGTCCGACGATGCCAAATCTGTACGGGGAGAGCTTCAACGCCAGTCTCAAGGTACCTTTCACCACATGGCTTCTGGAGGCAGAAGGAACTGGTTGCTTCAGACTTGTTGACAGTATCTCTACTTCAAAAGCTTGTGCCACAAGCCAGTCCGTTCTCTGTTGGAACTCCTGCCCCCCTGCCTTCACTCACTGAAAGTTCTGTTCCTGCGCAGGCGGCGTTGAAGGACAGCAGCCTCCCGCTCATGAGCGCGACGGGCGGCGTGACGCCCGAGATGCTGGCGGCGCTCGAGATGGGCGTCGTGGACCTGGGCGGCGACGGCGGCAGCGGCGCCGAGCTGAGCGCCATGGCGGAGGACCTGTCGGTGCGGCAGCACAGTCCGCAGGACCCCGAGCTCTTCAACTCGCAGCATTCCTTCATCAGGTGCGTCCACTCGGCCTGGTGTGTCCCAACATTCGCGCGAGACCCTTCTGCATCATTTGTTCAGAGGTGCTGTGAATGGAAAGAACCAACTTGTAACACCCCCTGCCAACTCAGAAGAGCCCGTGTGCAATGACTCCCATGACTGACGCTTACAACTCTCCATCTGTTTGGTCGCAGGGAGCGGAGTCTATGCGCCCCGGAGGGAGGCGTTCTCACCGTCAAGTCGGCGGCGCCGCCGGATGAAGATGCCGACGATATGGACATCGAGGCTGAACCAAGCGCCACAGGTGTGGAACCTCCCAAGTGACGCCGTGGTTTCCAAGTGGTGAATTGTAACCTGGACGTTTGGAGTTTGGGTTCAGTTTGTTGTGTCGTCGGGATCACACGTATCCACTGTTTCGGACAAAAAACCGAGCAACATCCATTGAACTAAACCTGCTGGTTGTGGTGTTCCAGTGAAGAAATACAGGGTGTTGAGGATTGCAATTTTTAGTTCTGAAAATCCTTCTCCTTGTTTCGTGTTCAAGCATACAATTTCCACTTTTGTTGCCAGAGGATGAGCCGAGCGCTGAGCGGTGGCGCCACCAGGAGGAGGAGGAGGAGCGGCTGCGGGAGGAGCAGCGACGGACGCCGTCGCCACCTCTGCCTCCGCCCTTCACCACAGACGCGCACGACGCCGTCATGCTCGCTCAGCAACCCGACTTCAACCACGCCGGCGTCACGTCACAAACTCCCGACGCCGACGTGGCGCCGCCACTGCCACCCGAAGACGCTTCACAAGAAGGCGACGCGAGTGAGGATGCGGAGAATGATGTGTTCCAGCAGGAGGACAGTGAGAGTCGCAGCCACATGGACGTCGGTCGCGTCAACCACACAGAAATCCCAGTGTGAAACGCTCGCGCGAGTGCAGATCGTGGTGCTCACCCCAGCTTATCAAGTGGCTGTCCGGCGAACGTGAGGGCAGCTGGTGGTTTGTGATGTCAGAACACAAGAGCGGTGCATGCGAAATCAAGAGATGTGCTGCCTCACTCTGAAAGAAGGGGTCCCAGAGAAGGTCAAGCAGCCAGACGCGGCATCGCGCTGTGTGGGTCACAGAGAACTCGCTCCAAAGACACTGACACTTGTGGTTTCATATCTGGACACCAGAATAGGCTGGGACTTGTGCTCTGCTATTTTGCTCACAAATACATGTACTAATTTTCAAGAAAAGAGGTTGTACAATCGGTTCCTTCATGGGTACCATTGGTCTACGATTTTGCGATACGTTTGTACATAGAACAAGATACAGCGTAGTTGCCACCAACTTTTTTTTTTTACATTTTGTACGGAATTGTGGAAATGCCAAGCAGAAAAGTGGTCGGTTTTGTTCCTGGTGAAAGTGACCCGTTTGAGTGACCAGACTTGTGAGGATTTCCTTCGTGCAGATGCGTTTGCCAAAGCTTCCGATCTTGTCAACAGGACTCGTTGCTGAGAGCGGGCACCACTTTTTCCCTTCAGTGTTTCGAAAAGTCCATTGTTTGCCTGTCATTCTGCGCGCTGCAGAGGGTCCATTCGATTGAGATGTTTATCTCCAAGACTGATTGTGTAGATCTCAGGTTCGTAACAGCTTTAACCAGTTGTTCACGATGTGTCGGGTTTGTTGACTTGTTTACAGAAGGCGAGCAATTCAAATACGTTTCAGTCGGACACTGACATGGCAGAACATATTGTGTTGAATTCACTGAAGAATGCACTGCACAAAATTAACTTCAACGGGGCACACACACCAGAGGAGTTCTGTCGCATGTGCTGCGTACTCACGGGACGAAATAGAAATCGCAGATTTGCTGGTGCCAAAAACAGTGTACAAAGTGTAAAATAGAAAATTGCATATCGAGAACGACCAATCTCTTTGTGGAAGGATTTGTCTTCAAACTGTCAAAAGCCACAATCAGATGACGGTCCGTGAATGTCGTCGTCTCATTGAGGAAAACCTGATTCACAAAGCATCCATTGACCGCGTCTAGTGAAGCAAGAGCCGCATAGTATTAACTGGAACAAGCGCGACAAGATACTTTTCGTTCAGCTGTATGGTGTAGACAAGGTATTTCTCCACGCTCATCAGAGTTTATCAGGTGTACATACGGACTAACAACGTCGCTTGACTGGTACCGGTCCTTCTGTCATTGAGCCAGTTTGTGTCAAGAATTGTCTGGAACTGGTCTCAACTTGTTGTGATTCATTCCAACTTGCCGGAAGACATCAGAAACTTGAGAGAAGCAACTGAGTCAGTGACATGAGGGCTGAAAGGAACAGTTTTATCCACTTTTGGACCAAATACGCTTGTAGTGGTTCCTGAGCATTTTGGGTGTTTTTTGTTACGTATTTTACATGTTGTACGTTTCTGAGGAGTCCCTGTTGTTCGAGGCCCACTTTTCTCAGTGCGTTCTCACCGCGCTCTGCACGCTTTCACGAGCGCTTCTGTGCAAGCAGCACAGTTCACATTGGGTTCGAAACCGAAGCTAGGTGAGAACGGGCTTTGGAAATCAACCATTCTTGCCTTGTTTTATTTCCTTTGAAAACATGGAAATCTTTATTTTGTACATTTTGCATCTTTGTTGACACCAGTTGTCAGAGCATTCCGTAGAATGTTTATTTCTTTTTTGACAAAGTCCACAAAGATACGTCTCGTTGAAATTTTGTCTTCTCTGGGATCATTGGAAATCTTGCCTGTTTTGCTGCAGGAAACAAAGGTTCGTTTGTGAGCGCCGCAGGTCAGGTGGATCTGCGAGGCGCCCTGTTGTGGAGAATGATGAACCTGTGTTTTCTGCATGCGTATCCACGAGGAGTTTGTGAGAGGTTTCTTCTCGAAGTTGTGTTGATGAACTTTTTTTTGCATTTGTTCAAACACAAAACTGGCAATACCATTACAGTTTCACAGTGAAAGGGTTTATTGTGTGTAATCTCATGTGTCAAAGCAAGATAGCGAAAAAGACTTGTAGAATAATATCTGTGATGATCATTTTTACATGGACACCCACCACTCATTGAAACAGGTCGCAAAAACAACGGGTGGTCGGCCAGGTAGACGCGGGTCCAAGCAGCCAACATTCAGAATCGTTCAATACCAGTGAAGCAGTGTCGCGTTCTATTCGCTGCATTCACGTGTTCGCTCAAAAAAAATCGAACGTGAGGAGTGTGTTCGATTGGGTGGGTGGACCGACGGAGAAATGCTTCCATGTTGAAATTGTCTGTTGTGAGAATGTTCAAGCGTGTCCATTCGAAGTGAGAATTATTTCTGATTGAATAGAAAGGATGACCAAAGATTTCCTCTAAAAATTTGAATGTGAATGAGACTGACTTTGTTCGCACCGGATACTTGCAATAACAACTCGTGATTTGTTTCATGTTTGTCAGCTTTTTATTGCCCCCATCTTGCAAATGTATCCAGTGAATTTTTTTGGCTGCACGAACTGGATGTAGCCAGTGGTTCTGGTGCACGCCGTCGTGAAGCTTGTCACACAGTTGAGGTCCCAGGTACAAACTGTAAATCAGCCATGTTTCTTCAGCACATCTTTGCCGTTGTACGCTCTAGTCGGTTGTTAGAATTCTCAAAGGAATCGCAGTTGTTCAGGAAGCATGAAAATCGGACGGTGAAATTCCACACGTTATGTTAGAGTCGCAAACACAAAGTTCAGCGTCTTTCGGGAAACTTGCTTCAGTGACGCTCACTGCTTACGACTCTCGCGTGTTTGGGTCAGACGGCCCACAGTTCAGGTTTGCCTGAAGTCGCTGATGTCAATGGTGTGTGCATTTTGCCGATTTTCTTTTGACGAATCAAAGCAACAGCACTTAATTCTTCAGAAACTTGTGCAAAGGCTTGATGGTGAAGCGGAGTTGGGTTGGGTTGTGCCGAAGGAAGAAAACAGTGCGGAAGACAGAAGGTGCTGAAGCCTTGAATAGCACGTCTTTTGGTTTGTCCTGAGTGTCATTTTCTTCATTAATTGTGCAGCTTGAATGTTTCTTTTTCATCCAGATCTGTTTTTCAATGTTACTTGGGTCAGTTAGTCGCCGTCAGTAGATCGTTCCCTGATGCCCCGTGGATGTCCCCATTGAGCAATAGATTTTAACATTGCGGTGGTGACGCGGAATCATTGAAATGTCACGATCAAATTGAATGAATAAAAGACGAGAATTGAACATGAAAGTGCGAAGCAGTTTTTATATTATATCAAGCCGCATCCACACGTTCATTTCCTGAATATCAATTGCGAAAAGACCAGTGGACTTCGGGCTTTTTTTCCAGGTCGCGTATCATACACTACGAAGCCTGTTGCTCCGGTCGTCCCACGATTTAGGAATCAGTCGTATTAGACACCCATTTCCCATTGACACTTCAGCAGATCTGACACGATCAGAAAATTTTTTTCTCGATTTTGTCCTTTTTTCAAAAACCTCATTCCGCAGAGCGACAAATTGCTGATCGTCCTCGGACTTTCTTCTGACTCCAGCGCAAGCACACCAGACATTTCAGTGTTCACACAAGGCAGCAGTTCTTCAGTGAAACTTGGGTTCCACGGTCAAAATTCCTGGGAAAACTGAGATCACATCAGCACCAAAGGCACATTCACTGACGCCCACCAGGGCAATATAGTTTTGTGTCGTTTTGATTTCCTTCCTCTCAGCTTGGTTGAAACTAGCCTGTGAAATTAGTTGTACACTTCATTCCAGTTTTGTGCACCTTTTGGTCACTGAGACATGCACCATGAATATCACAGCAAGATATTGGCTTTCTCCGATCATTGGTCCCGAGAACCATTGCGTTTTTTGTGCTGAAATAGATCTATTGGACCCATACAAGAAAGCGCGTCGATGATTGTGACTGCAGATAAAGAGAAAAACAACGTCTCAACCGGCACTGACATTCTGGGTGGGGTCAATGTGTGAAGAACCAGACTTTGACGAGGTTCTTGCTTCATGCAATGTTGACAAGCAAGAGGTAAGCTCGTATGATGGTGTGTCTCTCCACTTTTGTCCAGATTTTTGCAGTCACTCAAGCGGACTGTTCGCGACTTCACTGCAAACAAGTTACCAGGGGGACCCTGGGAGTACGAGGCGACGATATGCTTCTCACTCCGCCCCAAATCAACATTTTTTAACAAACTTTGAGCCTGGCTCCCACGCTGCAAAAATTGTTCCATGCCTCCAACAATCTTGGTATCTTCAAGCACCTCAAAAGTTTTGTTCGCTTTGGAACCTCCTCGCCCAAGTGTCAAAATCTCTATGCACGCCAGAGTCCCCCAGCAATGGAGGAAAAAAGTGAAGGTGTGTGAGGTCCATCCGCAGGTTCTCGCAGACTGTTCAACACCTTTGCGTTCACCTTTGCGAAACAGAGCAGAATGCCGTCGTCTGTTGTTTCTGCCTTGATCTCACGTCGCTTTGGTCCTTTCGCATCGTCGGTTGGTGGTTCTTCAGCGACTGACCTTTTCTCTGCCTGTGGTTTCAGATTCTCCTGCCACAGCACCCTGGGCTGGTCTTTGTCCATCAGTTTGACTCGAATGAACTTTTTGTGTGCGAATCCAAAAGGCTTCGCAGCAGATCAGGGACAAAACAACACTCCCAGTTTCTGGTTTCGATGAACATCAGTTCAGGAGAACAACTTCTCTTGTCCTTTAGACACTCAATCTGGTCCCCGGATATGCGTGTGGGTGCTTCGATCAGAGATGGCAGGAGAGAGGCCTGTTGTACTCGGGACAGACGTCGGGCAGGCCGCGCAGCGACTCGGTGAAGAAGGACGACACCTCGAGGTCGGTCAGCGGCGTGCGGGCCGTGCTCGGTGTCTCCGTGCTGCAACACAGATTTTGAAAGACTTCAGTGTCTTACGAGCTGTTCAAAATCTTGAGCTCTTTTCCATGGTCATGCAGCGCCGTCCGCAGACATTGAATCATAATTACTTCAGATCTTTTGGTCATGTGTTCTGGAGCTCCATGGGGTCGGCGTCAACCTTCATGTCTCTTGAATTCAGTGCAGAGGTCTGCTCCTGGTTTCGATGACTTTTTCACCGTGAACAGCATAAAAGAGGATTGAGACTCACCAAGTAGATGTGGCTCTTTTCAGCTTGAACGGGCTCCGTTCGTACAGAGGCAGCTCTAAGTTCCTGCTCGGTCTCACTGCTTCTTCGGCGCCAGTCTGTGACTGGTGCAGCTGGTCCCAGGCCGGTGATGACGACGTCTGATTCGCTTCAGCTTTGGGCGGCTTCTTGGACTTCCGCTTGAGACCGGAAGAGAGAATCCTTGCTGGAAGACGATAGTTTTCGGATCTCTGCTTGAAACAGCTCGCTCCTGTCCCCATCCTGGGCATCAGAATTGTTCTGTGGTCTCCTGAGAAGTGAAAAAGAAGCTGAGGGAACACATGCGTGCTTCTGGAAAAGGTTTTTGTTTGATGTGTGTCGAGCAAGTTTGATCACTTCTCTTTCAACGCCAACACGCCCATGTGGATTGGCAGTTATTTTGCTTTTGAACTGGACCAGATTGGTGAAGGTAATAACTTCTAATCTCCAAACCATTTGCCAAAACAACCACCATCGGACCTACTCTCGACAAACACGATCGCGTGTGGGTGGTGCATTCGTTTGCAATTGCATTTATACAATTAAATATCATTATTTTCTCCTTTCATTTTTGAATCGGAGCCCAGCAAACATTGGAACGTGCCTCCCCGGGATTGTTTCCACAACACGCTATTGATCGAAACGGGACAAGCTCAGCTTTTAATGTGAAATCGAATCAGTTCAGTTTCCGCTTTTGCGCGATGGAAAAAGAAGGATTCCAGCTGTACAGAAATGCACAAAGTCGCAATGAAATGGTCCGTTGCACCTGGAGAGGCTGGTTTGATCATTGAAATGTGCACTGTAAAACTGAAAAAGGGTGGTAGTGCAACGATGCTTTTGACGCTTTCGACAGTTTTGTGAAGAAAGCTTGGGTCTCGCTGGACTCTGTGACACCGTTATCCCCAGCTTCGCCTGATTCACCTTCCAATCGAGAGTCGGTGGACGCACGCGAAACCTGGTGATAAGAACCAGCTGAAAATGCGCCTTGTTCTCGTAACTCTCCACATGAGAAGGTTTGGAGCACTGTTCAACCGATGCTTATCTTTGCATCTTATCGTTCCAGGCTCTTCACAATGCCAAGTGCACCAAGAAACAAGTCTCAAAGATTTGCTTGCTTGTTTTCCTGAATGGAACAAAGGACAAATCGTTCACCAAATTGTCTTGATTGCAAACATTTGCTGAAGTTTTGAGGATAATTTTATCAAGTGGTCGACACTAAAATGCGCAGTACTCTTGCAATTGGAGTGCAGCACAAATGCATGACTCTTGGTTTCCTTTTGCAGCTCACGAATGAAAGATTCATGTCCCTCTCCTTCCAACAATAGACAGAGCTGTGCATCAATAAAGAATGTGCCGTGTGTGCAAACTCAACCATGGAATGAAACAGTTCTTGTCGTGCGTGAATATTCCATGTGGAGTCAAACAAAAACTCTACCTGTAGATTTACTTTGATCTGAGATACTTGCGGGGAGCAAATCATCCTGCGCGACCCCTGGTCGTGGAAAAAGTAATCTACTCGCAAAAAGAGTCCTGCTGGACGAACAACAGTGCTCCCTTGGTATGTTCACCAGTGGTGTCGTCGTGATCGGAATCTATAGCATAGCATTGAATCTACCTTTTGATCTCTCTTTCAAGAACATACATAATATCGTCTCGGAAAACACACTAAGACAGCACTTACTCGTACTTCACACTCCTTCATGAGCACATGTACTCGTAGCTGCAAGCGACCCATGTTGGACACCAGGAGGGTCCTGGTCCAAACCTCCGCGGTCAGCGCACGCACTGTTCACTCCTCGTCGGACCCAACTGTGGAAACATCAGCGGCGACGGCACATCTTTTTTTCATCAACACATTCACAACCACGTTCATCTGAAACCACTACTGTCCATTTCAACAAGAAAATTCTCGTCATTATTTGGTGTCCACCGTATTTTTCTCTTCGATCATATTCCTGCTGGTTGTTGTTCGAGTCTCCGGTTTTTGACGACTTCTCGTCACCTGATCGAACCAAGGCTCCTGTCGTTGCCGCCAACAATGTGTGTTTTGTGTTCTGCAGAGTTCAGATCAACCATCGATTATTGCGCGCGGGTTCCCTGGTTGTGCTGCCACTCTTATTTTGCTCCTTCCAGCCAGTGGAGCGGGATAGAGGATTTTTCTTGAGAACGTGCTTTTCTCGTGCACAACCACAGCTGGCGCAGATTGTTCACTCGAATTTCAAGGACAGAACAGATTTCTGTTTGGACGGATTTCTTTTCTCCTCATGCCTGTGCACCTGATCCCGCACAATCTGGATTCACTTTGTTCGGATTCACCGATTCACCACTTAATCACCAATATCCTCTGCACATAATCTAGTTGCTTCATCTAGAATTGCCTGGTCCGGACAAAATTTGCTGCATAAATTGAGTCCAAATCAAGTGGGCGTGGTTCCTTCGTACAATTTTGTGGCTTCCTTGTTGTGTGTGTTTGTACTTAGTAAGAACATGGGAAACGTTTTGGACAAAGGTCGATTCAGATGAAGTTCGGGTTCTGATCAATGACTGTACGACCACGTGAAGTCTGAAACAGATCTTCAACTCTCCATTTGTGAGATATGCAGATGAGCAGTTGCTTTTCAAGGGGTTTTGTTGCAAATTGTAACTTTGGAACTTTCTTGATCATTCAGGAGCAAACTGTCTTTTTCTGACACGAAGCGTCCTGCTTTTTCACCACTCATCAGTCAACGTTTTGAGGAGCAGGTCTGGCAGACTGTTGCTCGTCTTTGTTTACATGGCTCCTAGCAACAGACCAGCCACGTGGTTCCAGGTAAACATAGGTAACAGCTGCTGGGCGATATTGCCAGAACCTGCCTTCACGAAATCAATACGAACGAAACACACTGACTGTCGTCAGATCTATTGACTGGCGATTCTGTGGAGGTGTCTTGACTCGCGAGTTCGGCTCAAACTGAATTCTACTGGAACGGAGCTGTCAGCACAATATTTCGACAAGAAGGGTTCTTCTTAGAACTGCCAGAGGAACCACAGCATCGACTGAAGACGACCTGTACGGTGGAACTTTGATTGAAAAGACACGGGAAAGGACACATATGGGGCATTCACCATTCACACCTGGCTCAACTGAAGGACCAATTGAATGACTGGAGGGCACACACACGCGGGTCATTTGAGTGCGAGAATTAACGAGAACCACGGAAAGTAGGTCACCCTCGGAACTTGGACACCTGGCACAACCGGAAGTCACACTTCACCATGGCGACGAACGTCAAGGTGGCGATCCGGGTTCGACCATTCGTATCCTTTTCTGTGACAGGTCAATGTTGCGAGCAGGTTTTGCGTGGGCTTTTTTTTAGAACTGTATTTTGGCCATTGGGTTCCATCAACCCTGTCTGTCCCACCGGGCCAGTACCGAGTCCAGATGGGACTTTGACTTTGTGTAGAAGTGCCACAAATCTCCACCGGAGCGGATCCCGGAAATTGTCAACATTGCCAACCCCCCAGCTGGCTGTGTGCTGCAGGTGCAAAAATGTTCCAAGGATCAATCCCTGCCCCATCCCATGAAGCAACAAAACCTGCCAAACAAACCAGAAAAGCCGTCACTCCTGGTGCATTTGAACACAACCTTGACCGCGTGACTCTCAGAATGACCGCGAGCGGTCGCGAGGGGAGATGTGCATCGTTGGGATGAGCGGCAACACAGTGACCCTGGTGAACCCGGCCGAGCCGAGCAAGGCCAAGGCGCGTCAGTTCACGTTCGACCACGCCTACTGGTCGCACGACGGCTTCAAGCAGCGCGAGGACGGGTACTGTGAGGCAGCCAGCAAGAAGTATGCGGACCAGGTAAACGCGAGGCGACGCTTTGGATGTCGTCAAACGATACCTTCATGATGATGTCTGAAGCCAGACGAGTTTCCAGATTTGACTTGTAACGACACAATGGTGCATTGCACTTCTGTGTGTTTGTAGGTGCGAGTTTTCTCGGACCTGGGTCAAGGCATGCTGGACAACGCGTGGCAGGGCTACAACTCGACCGTTTTCGCTTACGGACAGACAGGGTCCGGCAAATCATACACCATTATGGGCCACGGAGCGAACAAAGGTGTGCACGCCAGTGTACTGTTTCCCATCTTGTGGAAGGGCACATCTGTCTTGAAAGTTTGTCAGTGTCCTGGACAAGTGTAGTGAGAGGATCTTTCAGGTAAAATGTGTCTGGTCTGTTCTTACTCAGGTCTTGTTCCGAGGATCTGTGAGGAACTCTTCAACAGCATGGAGACGAACAAGAAGCCAGGAGTGAACTTCGAGGTCTCGATCAGTATGCTGGAGATCTACAACGAGAAAGTGCGAGACCTCCTCAACAAGAAGAAAACTCCCGCGGGAGGACTCAAGGTCAAGATGAACAAGGACCAGGGATTCTATGGTGATTAAAGGACATTAAGCAATTTGTGTACTCAAAGAGAAAGGCGGTTTCCTTCTCTCGTCCCTTCCTGAGGGGGCATCACTGATCTCAGTTCTCACCCTGGTTCTTACACAGCGGAGGGGTTGTCGGTGGTGCCAGTCGGCAGCTACAAGGAGATCAAGATGCGCATGGATGAGGGTGACCGCCAGCGCACCATCGCAGCCACCAAGATGAACGACACCAGCAGGTACGTTGTTCTTTAGGTGAATGAGGTCCAGATACAGAGAGCCACCGCACACACTTCAGTGTTCTGGCGGATCCGGGATCGGATTGTAGATATCAGCGACCTCGATCGAGTGTCTGAGGGCAAAGGTGAGTAATGTCCCAGCGCGAGGCACCTTGTCAATGGAAGTAGGGAGTTCAAGAGTTCAGGGCGCGGGATCGGGCCCCTCCCCCTAAATTCACCAGAGCTGTGGGTCTGCTTGAATGGGAGTTTTCTGTGCGATAGTTGCACGCATTGCTTGTGCCTTGACTGTTGTGCACGTCCCACTGCAGCCGCGCGCACACGGTGGTGACGCTCACCTTCCAGCAGCGCCTCGTCCGCGAGAAGGTCACCAAGCACGCCACCATCAACCTCGTCGATCTCGCCGGCAGGTCAGCTTTGGGCCACTCACTCCAAGATCCGAGAGGCCTGGACTCTCAGCCTCCGAATATGGAATTCACTTTGTACTTTGAGCTTGGGTGTTCCCCTCGTTTGGGAATACTGAGACCGCCCCATGTTACTTGTTCGTGTCTTTGTGTTGTGTTCGCAGCGAGCGCGCGAAGCAGACGGAGGCGCAGGGCGAGCGCTTCGAAGAGTCCAAGAACATCAACAAGTCGCTCCTCACGCTCGGGAACGTCATCGAAAGTGAGTTCATCGCTGAACTTCAACTGCTAACACCATTGTCTGGAGAGATTCACGACCATGAACAAGATTTCTGAGACATGACAGAAACTTAATCTCTTTGAACCGATTTTGTCGACAAGCGCTTCGCAACATGTCTGCTCTGTGAACAGCGTCTTGACACTGGGAAACAAAGAATTCTCGATTGTTTTGCAGATTTGTGTGCGAAGGCGAAAAGCAAAGGAAAAGACAAGAATATTCATAGTAAGTACAATTCAGCTCTTCCTGAACAGTCTAACTTCAACCCTGCTCTGGGGAGTCAAACTAGACCTGATAGTTCAGCGTTGATGAGAACGTAGAAGGTCGACAATGTCTCTCCTTTCTGCATTGACATTTTCTCACAGAGGCCTGTTGTTCTTTCTGTCTTCTGACGGGACTGATCAGAGCACATTCAAGGTGTCAAATCACGCCTCAAGCCGCAGAACTTGCTTCAGCTCAGCGGGTGGTTCTGCATTTCAGTTCCGTTCCGAGACTCCGTTCTGACACAACTCCTGAAGAACGCTCTTGGTGGCAACAGCAAAACCTCCATGGTGAGATAATGATCGCGACACAACAGAGTGTACCGAACAACAGAATACAAGAGAAAGTAGATCTAACAGTGGATAGTTTGCAGGTTGCAGCTATTGGTCCCGATGCAGAAAACTACGAACAGACACTGTCTACCCTCAGATACGGTGAGTGATGACATACCAACAAAGAAACTTTCATTATTGCTGAGTTCTTCCCAAATGTGGGATACAAGCAGTTGTTGTGAAGCGCACAATTGTGCCTGAAGTCCAGTGGTCGTTGTCGTGGAAACTCGATCTTCTGGTGTACTGTGATTGCAACGTGCCATCAGATGCTCTTTGACAACTCGATTCCAGTTTGCATTGTGTCGTGTTTGCAGCGGACCGTGCGAAGCAGATCAAGACCTCGGCGACGGTCAACCAGACGGCGACGGACAAACTAATCAAAGAGCTGATCGCGGAGAAGGAGAGACTCCTCAAGGTCCGTGCGCCACTTCAAGAGCATATCGCTTCGCGCAAAAAACAAGGCAGGACCTCCGAAGTTTGACGCAGGTCTTGAAGTTCCAGGCACTTGATCTGTTTGCAGGAGCTTGAGTCAGCAAACAAGAGCGGCGTGGAGGGGTACAGCAGCGAGGAGCTGGCGCAGATGAAGGCGGAGCAGGAGAAGGAGCTCGACTACTACCGGCAGCAGATGAAGGACCAGGAGGCGGCGTGGAAGCGGCGGCTCGAGGAGGCGCGTCGCGAGATGGAGGTCAGTGGAGTCGCGGACACGCAAAGCGCGTCTCACTGCGCGTTCTGGACATACGGATAGAAAAGTGAAACAATTGTCTCTTGGGGAGTTGTGAAATGTAAGTTGAGTCAGCAATTCACCTGTCAAATCAAGACTGCTGGTTCATGCGACCTGCTCCTGAGAATCGTTCAGCAAAAACAACCGGATCGCACTGATCTGACTGGTTTCTCCCTGACTCTGCGCACAGGACATGATGGCGAAGGAGGAGGAGCGCACGCGGACACCGCACCTGAGCAACCTGAACGAGGACCCCGCGCTCACCAACAAACTCGTCCACCTCATCAAACCTGGTGTGTGCGTCCAGCAGACCTTTCACTCCGCTAAAAGTCTTGATTTCGGCACAGGACTCTTCCTAAATTGCGTGTCCGTGACGTGTTCCTTGAAGCACACTGGAGGCCCCAACTCGTGAATATCACTCTCGCGGTAATTCTTTGTTCTGCGGTACCTGCAAGAACAAAACAAACTCATTTTGGTCGTTTCACACTGAAGTTATGAATTTGGCAGGAAAATCGATGGTTGGAAACGGGAAGAACAAACCACTGCCGGACATTGTTCTCAACGGTGTCAGGTATACTTTTACCTTCGCACTTTGTCACACGCACAGGACCACAGACAGACAGACACACATGCACACATACACACACACACACACGCGGGCGCGATCATTTGCAAATTTTGGTCGCTTGTTCGCGGTTGGAATGTCTTCAGTTTAGCTCTTGGTGTGACTTGGCAACAAAGCGCCTGCTTCCGTTTCGCAGCATCGCGAAGCAGCACGCGCTGGTGGTGAACGAGGGCGGCAGGATTCGGCTGCGGCCGGAGCAGGGCTTGGTGCGGCGGAACGGAGAGGAGCTGCGGGAGGAGGTGACGCTCAAGCACCAGGACAGGTGAGCAACGAGGTGCAGCCGAACAGTGCAGCGAACAAGAGGACATAATGCACAAGATTGCCCAGCAATTTGAAATGCGAAAGGGGAAAGTGTGTTGTCTTCAGTTGAGAGGCGTATTCTGTGATCGGGGCGTTGTATCTAGATGACCACCACATCGTTCTACACATGCCAATAAACACGCGCGTTTTTTGCCACAGAGTCCTGTTTGCCGGTGGGAACAATTTGTTTGTGTTCATCGACCCTGTCGAGGCGGGGCGCATGCGCAAGAAGGGCAAGAAGCTGCCGGAGGTCACGTGGGACTTTGCGATGGGCGAGATTGGACGCAACGCTGGCCTCGACACCGCCAATGGTGAGTGGTTGTCAGTGCGGACGGGATGCAAAAAGGTGTGGAGAGAAGCGCGGATACCAGGTGGATGGACTTGATGTTTCTCGTGAGCGCCATGGTCTCCACCTGCAGACAAGGTTCTGGAGGAGGAGGTGGCGCGCATCATGCAGCTCGTCATGGACTGCAACACAATGGCCGAGGAGCTCGACAAGCCCGTCGAGTTCCGCGCCAAGCTGCTGTCGGCGCAGGCGCGGGGACTCGAGACGGGCCGGACCGAGGTCAGTGCGGGCAACAAAACTAACATCTGATTCCAAAGCAGACTCTGGATATGTGGCTCGACTCGAGGCGTGATTCTGCCCCTGCCCATTTCGAATTGCTCGTGCACGTTGCGGGAAACGTCGCACTGTCTCAGAACACTGTACTGGTCTTCGCGCGACTTCTGAAGCTCTCGTTGTTCACCCGCGCAGGTGTGTGTGGAGGTGCGGGATCTGAGCAACGGAAACACGTACCTGTGGGAGCGCAACCGCTTTCTCGAGCGTCAGAGCCTCATGAACGACGTGTATGAGACGTATGAGGAGACTGGAGCCGTGCCCAGCACTACCAAGGTCAGCACTAAACCACCAAAGTCAGGACTCATCACTTCTTTGAGGCGCATCAGAACAGAGAACTGAACAGACGTTGGCGAGGGGGGTTTGAGTAACTTGCCCGGTTGCACAGCAAACTGGCAGCTTGAAAGTCTTGAGAGCCCTTGAAATACCTCGAATACCTTCTCACATACGCCGTGGCTTGCAGTCTTCTTCTCATGGTTGTCAAAGCCCACAGCTCGTCTGCGGATGAAGGTGTGCTCTGCTAAAAAACACTCGCGTCAACAGACTTGCGGGTCTTGTGGGTCACACTTCACCTGGGACAAGTTGACTCCTGACCTGCGAAACGACTCCAGCTTCCCAATTTTGACTGTTCTCGGAGAGTTGTGCTCGACAGTTCTCTTGATTGAAGTGAGGTTTTCACACGTTGGATTCCGGTCGACACCCTCCAAAACACAACCCTTGATTCACTGGAGCACAGGTTTGACATCCGCTGTCACGTTGCAGGAGTCGGACCCATTCTGGGAGCCGGCGGACACGGAGGTCCCGGTCGGCGTGGCGCTCATCCCGCTCAACTACCTGGCGCACCGCGTCGAGCTCGAGGACCACGTGACGCTGCTCAACTACTGGGCGGAGACGGTCGGCTTCCTCAGCCTCGAGTTGCGGCCGTGCGACGCCGGCGGCGCTGAGGACGGCGTCGAGATGCTGCAGAATCCCATGGACATGGTGAGTGGGCGGGATCCGGGAGACTGGTTCTGGTGCCAGAGCGTCTTGCAGAATCATGAAGGGTCAAGGTCAAATTGGGAGTCAGGCTTGTGTTGACGATGCTGGCAAGTATGGTTGGTGGTTTCATTCAGATGGTCCAAAACGTCACCCACGGACACCGAAGGAAACTGAGTTGTTTCATTGTCCTTTCCAGGTTGATGACAAACCCGTCCATTTCAAGGTGAAAATCCTTCAGGGAGAAAACTTCTCCGAGAGATATGAACGCGTAAGTTCTGAAATTCTCAGACCACGTATTCGGCAACACGCCGACGTCTTCATGTGTGATCGGCCTGTGCTGAATAGATGGTGTCGCCGTGGCTTTCTTTCAACGGTATCTTGTCTGCAGACGTGGTGTCGTTATCGCTTCTACAACGACGCTCACTTCACCGTTACGGAGAAGGTCCGGGGCATGAACCCCAAGTTCAACTTCGAGTCTCTTCACAAAATCAGTAAATCGCACGTGGACCACAAGGTGAGTGAAATAATGAGCTGCGCAGATGGAAATTCATTGTGGTCGCTTCAAATGCAGCATTGAACAAGACACTTTGCCCGAAAGGCCCAAGCAATCTGAGAATCGACCTGTGTGGCGACGTGTGTGGCCCTTGAGCCAAGTGTCCGCAGTTGTCACGTCTTCTGGGGGGGGGGGGGGGCGGGGAGGGGTGGCAAACACAACAGAGTGGTTGGAACCACTTGCGTCTTGGAAACTATGTGTTCTCGGACAAGCAGGTCATTTGGACTGAAACTGAAATTTGGTGAAGCCATGAGATGGAAGAATGTCCTGGGAGACCAATGTGCCTGGAGGTGCACAAGCACAACGCCAAGAATCTCAGGACAACGATGTGATACAGATCAGTCATTCGGAGCTTCAAAGCAAGGCGCCACACAAAAAGCAATGCTCATATGCTCACATCCATGGCTTTGTTCTGCAGTTCGTAGACTACCTGTGTAACCAATCTCTGGTGTTGGAGGTCTGGGGGCAACAGAAGGAACAAGCGGGAACTTCAGGCGACAAGAAGGACAAAAGGGTGAGGGATCTTTCACCAAGGAATGTACGAGGCAGAAAATCTAAGTAACCGATCCCTTCCGATATCTTTTGAATGGGTATGAATTTTGATGTTTGCTTTCACGTGTGGTTGGGCAATGGACTAATCTTCACCCCAAGTGCAATGTGTTGGATCAGTGAAGGTTTTGACTTGTTGTTTTAACATCA